>Ga0214545_1003118_pt1 | contig 31857 bp, 18 predicted proteins | sample CNSS4metaG_FD_160064 | JGI IMG/M metagenome (GOLD analysis project Ga0214545, IMG submission 160064) | Root nodule microbial communities from cowpea collected in UCLA plant growth center, Los Angeles, California, USA - CNSS4 | ecosystem: Host-associated > Plants > Roots > Nodule | place: USA...
TTTATTAAATTTGATATTTTTATTCAAATTGATATTTTTATTATATATTTTTAACATAGCTAAGTTTACTTAAAATTATGTTTCACATTCAACTTTACTTAAAATTGTTTTCAAATTTTAAATTTATATGTGTTTTATTGTAACATGAACTAGGTAATTTATGATTTTTTTTTCTATTAACATTATATTCTATTAACAACTTTTAAACAATTTTAAATAAAGTTCAATGTAAAATATTAATTAAATGAACTTAATTTGGTTAAAAATATTTACTTGAAATATCAATTTTGATGGAAATATTTGTGTACATTTATACAGAAATTAAATTTGATTTCAATTTGGAGAGGGACAAAATTGCTTCATTTTTACAAAAATTGGGACTAAATTGAGACAAATTAAAATAAAGGGACCAAATTGAGACTAACAAAATGACACATGGCGTAATACTGACACGTGTCACTATCATTGCCACGTGGCACGATGACAGCTTGACACGTGGCAATTTTTTGATTTTTTAAAAAAAATTAAAAATAAAATTAAAAATAAAAAAAAAATTCAAAAAAAAAATTAATAAAAAAATTCAAAAAATCGAGGAACTGACACGTGGCACTCCCTCTAACGGCGTCAACCTTAACTTAACGGGAAGGGCAAACGTGAGACGTTTCAACAAAAAAGGAGACCATTTTGAGACTTTTAAAAATTTGGGTACCATTTTGAGATTTTGACTCCAAAATGGGGACCAAAGGCATAATTAAACCAATTTTAAACTAAATAAAATAAAAGCAAAGGAAGGGATCAAGGAACTCCCTTTCTTCTAAGCATATGCCATGGGCCATCATCATTGGTAGGGATCAAGCCTTCATCTTCAAGGCTTGTAAGCAACCTAGTTAAGGTAAGGGAATCTAATAACTATCTGTGTGTATGAATTTATAAAATTGATTGTGTACCAGATGAAATGTTGTAATTATTTGATCAATCTGAATTGATATGTATGATTTGGTGTAAATTGATGTGCTGTGTATATGACTTGATTCTTATTTGTGTCGCAACCTAAATCGCGATAGGATGGTGAACTAAAAATAAATTCATTCATTTGGTAAAAGATATTTCAATTCGCCACCATAGTTTAGTTTGGAAAACTATGGAAAACCATAAAAATAAAATAAAGTCTGCGAAAACCAAATTTAAGGTCTGGGAGTTGGTTATGCGTAAGGAAGGTATTAGTACCCTACAACACCCGCCCAAAGGCGGTACCTTTACTTAAATTTGCAAAAGAGATGTGTTTATTTTATAATATTTATTTTTCCAAAAATAAGAAATAAGAAATTATTTAACATACATATTTTTTGATTATAGACAAGGATTAACCTTGGTCCTACGTATTCTCATTAAAAATGAGAAATCAGAAGTACGTAGTTTTTTATAAAAAAAATTAATTTTAATTTTTAAAGTTATCTTTTGACATTTTTGAAAATGAGTTGTGTGCGGTCGATTAGACACCAAAATATTTTTATGATTTTTTTATTTAAAAAAAGAAGTATCGTGCGACGTGAGCAGTCAATTAGACACCAAAATATTTTTATAATTTTTGTATTATTAGAAAAAAAGTGTCGTGAGACACAAGCGGTTGATTAGAGACCAAAATATTTTTATCTTTTTTTTGTATTTTTAAAAAGAGAGTGTCGTGCAATGCGAGCGGTTGATTAAACACCAAAACATTTTTATAATTTTTGTATTTTTAAAAAGAGTGTGTTGTGCGACACAAGTGGTCGATTAGATACTAAAAGGAAAAAAAGAAAAAAAACTTCAAATTTTTATTTATTCTTATTTTTATGATTTTTGAAAATTATTTTATTTTTTATTTCAATTTAAAATATTTTTATTATTTTAGAAAATGAAGTGATTGAAATTTAGATTTAATAAGAAAATGGTAAAATTGGAAATAGAAAATAGAAGTGCATAAATTAGTATGTGGGTGCAACAAAAAAAACTATACACGTGGGAATGAGGTTATTACATGTGGTGCATAAAGTAAACGCATCTTAGTCTAAAAAATAAGATTAAAGGATTAAGGTGTGTGCTTAGTGAAAACATAGGTACATATAGTAAAATTAAACTAAATGCAAGGGTTATGGGGTTATTACATTGGGGAGTGCATAAATTAAATAAATAAACAAAACCCAAATAAAAACAATGGTGTGCAAATTAAATTGAGGGGTGCATCCTGAAACAATAGAATTAGTTACTTAATAGAGGTATACAAATCAATTATGGGGTGCAAACAAATAATAATGGCTAATTAGTAGCAAAACTTTGGCCCTCCTACACCATTCTATCGCATGTGCTAATAAGAAATACTAACAGAAGGGGGCTTCTCCCTACACCCCCAAACATTCTTCTGTACCCCCAAAAATGACATTATTGACCCTGTTAAATTTTTTACCTGTCTCGGTGGTTGAGAGAATTAAACTAAATTTACTACGCCTGGTATTTACTGCAGCGCTGCACCCCCAATTCCTCTATTCCGTTTTCTTTCTTCTGCTTCCCCGTTCTCGTTATTCTCTACTCTTTCCAGTCTGTCCAGTGGTCCCAACTTTCCCTCTCTTTCATTTGAAAGTGCTATCTTCAGTGGTGGTGGTCCTTGCTTTCCTTCTCTAAAGTCGTAGCGGTGGTCCTGCTTCATCTGCTCCAAACTCATTGCTCCAAGGCATCCACACGTGGTTCAAATTTCTTAAAGCTTTCCTCGTTCTCTTCCACGTTGTAGGTTAGTATTTCTTGATGTTTTTATTAATGGTTTGTTGGAATCTTTGTCTGTTGCCATGTAGTTGGATATTTCATTTTGTGATCATTAGGGATGTCGAGATCCGTTTCAATAAAATATGAAACGAATGTGGACATCCGTTTGGTATTTTTTGTGTTTTTTTACTGAAACAAATGTTGAGATCCGTTTTAGAAAGATGTGAAATGGATGTCGACATCCGTTTCATTATTTTCTGGGTTTTTCACTGAAACGGAAAAATTTAATGAAACAGATGTTGACACCTGTTTCACACTTTTCTGAAACGGATCTCGACATCTATTTAGTTTTTTTTTTTACAGATGTCACTACGATGCATGCGAGGCAAATGAAGCATTGAGAATCAATTTGAAGTTGAAGTATAAAGGTTGAAGTGCAGGTGGTGACAGTGTAGGTTGGAGTGCAGGTGGTGATTATATAAGTTGAAGTGTTGTCTTTGACTGTGTTATGTGGGTGAGGTAGTGTGCGTTGTGTGCGTGGTGAGAGAGTGCACCAAGTGTGGTTCTAGTGTGTGCGTGAGTGAAGTGAGGTAGTGTGTGTTGTATGCGTGGTGAGAGAGTGCAGTGAATGAATGTGGTTTTAGTGTGTTTGTGAGTGAGGTGCAGTGGTGTGCGTGAGTTTGTGAGGTAGTGTGTGTTGTGTGCGTGAGTGAGGTGTAGTGTGCATGAGTTTGTGAGATGGTGTGTGTGTGTGCGTGGTCAGAGAGTCTAGTGAGGTGTAGTGGTGTGCGTGAGTTTGTGAGGTGTGTGATTATATTAGTGTGTTCGCTTCATTGATTGTGTTGGTTTCTTTTGGTTTGCATTAAGGATCAATTTTTTATCATTGCATAAGTTGCTTATCTGCTTGCCCTTAATTAGATTCTTTGACGTATTAAAATATTTTTTATTTATTATAGCTCATCATGGAAGATCATCATTTTAGTTATTTGAGTTTCTTGGATTCTCAAGTGGATTCTCATGTTAATTGTAGTCTCATGTCAGACTTTTCCGATTTCGTTCATGATATCTGCGAACAAGATTATACATCTCATTTCACAATTGATGATATCTTCCCAACACGTGAATATTTAATTAAGTGGGTTAGAGGGGTTGCTTTTAATCTTAGATTTGTTGTTATTATTCAGATCAGATAAATATAACGGACAACCAGGAAGAAAGACCCATGTATTATTAGGTTATGAAAGAGGTGAAAAATATAGAAAATACAAATGTGATGCAGAACCGAGTTTATCTGCGAAAAGAAAATGTGACTGTCCCTTTAGATTGAGAGGCAAACACATCTCTCAAGGGGAGGGATGGGTGTTAAACGTAAAATGTGGTTACCATAATCACGATGTCTCATGTACTCTAGGTTGTCACCCCTATGCGGGTAGGTTGAAGTCCGTTGAACACTCGTTGCTTGTTGATATGACTAAAAGTCAAGTAATACTTGCAAATATACTTCTCACTCTCAAAGAAAAAGATGAGTGTAATGTGAAAACTTTGAAAAAGTCAAGTAATACCTGCAAATATAGGTACAAATGTTCAATAAGAGGTTCAAGGACCGAGTTACAACAGTTAATGTTGATGTTGGAACGTGATCACTATATCCATTTTAGTAGATGTCTTGATGATTTTGATGTGGTTAGCGATCTGTTCTAGACCCATCTTGATGCTGTGAAGTTATTAAATTCATTCAATATTATATTCTTAATGGATAGTACTTACCAAAACCAACAAATATCGGTTGCCATTGCTTGAGATTGTTGGTGTGACCTCAACAAAATTAACTTTCTCAACCGCGTTTGCATTTTTATCCAGTGAAAAGCAAAATAATTTCACTTGGGCTCTTGAAAGGCTAAGAGGTCTATTTATGACGTCTGAGGGTGGTCCACAAGTCATTGTAACTGATAGGGATCTCGCTCTAATGAATGTTGTTGGCATTGTGTTCCCTGAGTGTTATAATCTTCTATGTCATTTCCATATTCAAAAAAATGTGCAGGCAAAGTGCAAAATGTTAATGAATTTTGTTGATGCATGGGATATTGTACTGCAAGCATGGGAGAATTTTATAGACTGTAAAGATGAGTTAAAGTTTAACGATTGTGTTAATCGTCTTGAGCTTGTTTGCCAGTCATGGCTTGTATTCTTTGAATATGTTAATGACTCATGGATCATTCCTTACAAGAAATACTTTGTCAAGGCATGGGCGAACAAAGTTATGCATTTAGGGAATACAACATCAAACAAGTATGTTTGCATCTTCTTATTAATTCACTTTTTTTATTAATGGTTTATATGATTCCATGTATAAATTGTACCAGGGTTGAGTCTACTCACTAAAGCCTCAAGAAAGTTCTTGGAAGTAGTATGGGAGACCTTTGTTCGTGTTGGGATGAAATTTACAACATTATTATCTTGCAACATAACGAAATCAAGGCGTCTTTTGAAAGAGGTATTAATCTGATGAGTGACTCTTACAAGGCAATGAGTTATAGAAGATTAGTGGGATATGTTTCTAGATCTACCTTAGAACTCCTTGCTCCAGAGTTAGAAAGAGTTAAGAAAATTGGATTCCATGCTAGTCATTGTGGTTGCATTCTTAGACAGACTTATGGTCTTCCATGTGCGTGTGAATTAGCACGATATGACCCTGGGATGATTCCTCTCCAAGAAATTCATGTCATGTGGACTAGGTTGACCTTCTCAAATGTGTCCTTTTCACAATCCGAAGGGCAATTATCAATTCAAAGGGAGGTTGATCTACTACTTAATCTTTTCAAAGAAGTTGACATTGCAAGAAAAGTCACCATCAAACATAAATTACTTGACATAGTTTGCCCTTCGATGACATCAATGTTGCCGCCAGCGAGTAAAATTAAGACGAAGGGTGCACCTAAAAGTCATCGATCAAAGAAGTCAACGAAACGTGATCCCTCATATTTTGACGCCTTCATTGAGTCATCAAGACAAGACACGTGCAATTCAAGAAAAGATAATACATATGCTAGATCAGTTCAATATAGTTTTTAAGACTTACATAGTGGATGTTATAGATGTAGTGGCAGATGGTCATTGTGGGTATAAATGCATTGCTGCATTGCTGGGTATGGGTGAGGAGTCATGGCCTCTAATCAGACATGATTTATACAAAGAACTTAGTCAATGGCGAGATGAATATGCAACATTTGTTGGAAACTATAACCGTTTGGAAGAACTGAGAAAGTCTTTGCTAGTTCATTCACCATTAGGGGTATGACTTTTACACACTAATGTTCAAACTTAATTATTAAAAGTTTTTTATGATTTTGTTTGATTATAACCTAATTAATTATGTACAGGCTAATCGAGACAAGTGGATGACTATACCGGACATGGGATATGCGATTGCTAATCGATATAATGTAATCCTCGTGTGTTGTAATCGGTTCAGAATATGACAATATTCCCACTCCGTACATCCCCACTTATTTCACAAAGTCAGCATCGAATATTTTGTATCGGACATGTTTACGGTTCTCATTTTGTGCAGGTATATTTTTTTTTTATTTTCAAAGAACTTTATTTCTTTATTGACTAATTAGATCTTTATAGGTTCGTCTACAAGAAGGTTGTCCATTACCGATGGTGGATATCATATCATCTAGCAATTGTTAGCAAAGGCAAAGGGGTGGGCATCATTTTATGGAGATAGGATGCAAGCATTCGTAGATTTACACGTAGTAGATCGTAGTTATATAGATCTAATGGAAGACTGATATTTTTTATTTGTATTAAATATTTGACTGTTGTTGTTTATTTTAGGAAATTTCATATTATAATGTACTTTTAAAAAATATGTTTGTAATTATTTTACTAATATATAAAATACTAACTCCTCTAACCAAGGGACAAATATATTTTGGCCTTATTGCTAAGAAAATAGATGTTTGAATTTGTAATCATATATAGATGAAATTATTGAATATAAAATCCAATAAAAATGTAAATTGTAACATGACATACAAATATAAAATAAATCGTTTATCATCCGCTAAAGACCGTTGACAATGCGTTTCATGGTACCCTGCGATAATACCAAGTTAATTTAAATATTTAAGTTACTAATAATATAAACAAATAAATTTGTAACATACCAATAAACCACCAGAAGATGATGACTCTGACGTCCTCTGAATTGGTATGTCATTTGGCATATTCCGACGTAGTCGAGGTATAACCACAAAGCTGGGTCGGTCGGCCTCAACTCTGCGTAAAATGTAAGGATGAGAGACCCTCCTAAACCATTGCAAATATCCATCCGAACATGAAAAAGGAGTTGGTGCGGCTACCACCTGAACTACGACAAACCATTCATGGTCTTTCCAACGATCATCAATAGTCGCAAAGTCCAACATGGGAAGCGAACTCGGCATCTTGGAATAAGCTGCATGAAACCAAATTGTCGCAACACACGCTCTGACAGATGCAGTGTACGAGGATACCAAGCCCGAGGAAGCCAAAAAACATGGCAGATACAACAAGTGGTCGACCAGCCCTATGTGCTACATATGGGTTTCAAATGACCCCATCATATGTCAAGGCATCCAACTGGACTCTAACATCAGCTATAGCGGAAGTAGCGCGTCCAGTGACATAACGTCTAGCATGGGGTTCGATCTCCACATATGTATCACGTAATTGCTTCCTTCCCAATGCAAGGAAGTGCTCATATATCCAAGCTTGTATCAAATAACATTTCATTTAACTATTGTGATATAAAAAAAATAAGTAAAATATTCAACAAAATGTAATATAAAAGGTACCTGTAGAAGAGGTAGATATCCAGGTAATTGCTTTGTATTTGCAAAGCTAGCATCTCCTAGTTGCTCATATAAGTAAACAAGAGCAGCAACTCCCCAAGCATATCTACGACATGTAGGGAGATCTCTAAAAAGCTCGAGGTAATGGGTACGAACATAGGTGGCACTTTTATTAGCAAATATCGTGGACCCTACAAGGTGCAAAAGATATGCACGTGCAACAAACTCCCATAGCTCGTTATCACAACAGCTTCTATACAAGTTTCTCAACCAACTAAGTCTGACTTGTCCACCCCGACTTTGATTCAACTCATTGGAAGTCATAGCCCGATCAACACCGAGAAGTGTCATCATAATCTCGAGTGAATCTTCATATTCAAGATTTTCAGTGGAGCAAAACTCTCCAATGATGGGAAGATGAAGGAGTGACCAAACGTCATATAAAGAGATGGTCATCTCACCAATTGGTAGATGAAAAGTATTAGTCTCGGGATGCCATCTTTCCACGAAACCCAATATTAATCCAGTATTGGGATATTCGTATAAAATATTGCACAGAGGCGATAATCCAGAAGATACCACAAAAGGTAGAACAGAAGGGTGAGGACGTCCTGAATTTTTCACTTTTTTAATATGGAAGACTAGTTTCACAACTCGATCCTAAGAACAAAAAATATAAAATAATTAAAATACACAACAACAATAAAATAAAACTTATAAAAATTTCTTACTAACCTGACCCTTCCATATGATACGTGCAACATGATCCTGATACTGAGTCAATAAAGATGTATCAAAGGGACCATCTGGAAATCCTGCACCATCGTGGCCAATCCTCTGCTCCTTGTCTGAGCAACATTGAAACCTTGATGCTCAACAACATCATCCTCAACAACATCAGCCTCATTCTGACCCCTTTTATGAGCAGAAGTGGTCGGTCTCCTTCATGCACCATGTGCAGAACTCTGGCGTGCATCATGTGAACCACGTCTAGATATATTTTCTCTTGTCCTAACCATATCTATAATTCAAAGTTTCAAATTTTCAAATTGTCAAGTAACCAAATATAACAACACGCAAACATAAATCACGAAGAAACACAAAACAACGTGATTATGATTATGGTTCGTATCACTCCATCAAAGAAACAACAAAGCCTCATGCACTCATCTTTCCTTTTTTCCTCCATATAAACCTCTCCTTTTCTCTCCTTTCACTCTCTTCAAATAGTGCATACCGATAGTGCAGAAACATAAAAAACATTCCCTCGTTCCAAGCCTAGATATATTATCATTAGCTTCACCACCTTACTTCCACCTCATTCATTCAACCAAAATAGTTATCTTGACCACTTGTTGAGCTCGAGGCATTCCCTCAATATATAAAATAAATAAAATAAAAAGTAAATTAAAAAAAAAACATGAAACGGATCTGAAATGGATGTCGACATCCGTTTCAGACTATTAAGAAATAGATGTCGACATCCGTAACAGTGCAAAATTAAAAAAAAAACTGAAACAGATGTCAAGATGCGTTTCAAACATTTGGGAAACAGATGTCAACATCCGTAACGATGAAAAATTAAAAAAAAAAACTGAAACGAATGTTGAGATCCGTTTCAGACTTTTGCGAAACCGATGTCGACATCCGTTTCGTTAAAAAAAATCATCAAATGGATGACGAGATCCGTTTCAGATTTTTATGAAACGGATTTCGACATCTGCAATGCTCATTTGCATTGAAAAAAAATTCGTTTGGCATAAACCTAAATCAACAGATAATAAGCATTGATCTATTGCATAATCATTCCTAAAATCAAATAAAATATAGATACATGGTATAGAATAACTTAACTGGATTATATTCCTTGGCAATGGAGTGTTGGCAGTGTTGAAGTGTTGAAGCGTGCAAGAATATGGAGCCAATTAGAGATGCAACTGGAGAGAAAAGGTGTGCAAATATAAATGGGAGAAAAGGGGACCCAACTGCAAAAGGAAAAGGAGAGTGTGCGAAGGGAGAAGAGTGTGCAAGAATGTGGATGGTGGAGGACGAAGAGAAGAAGTGAAACCCTAATAGGTTGTTGTTGTTAGGTCAAATACGAAGAAATAACGCTGCTGCTACTGCTAGGTCAAATATTCGTTCCTTTAGGGTGTAAGGGTGCAGGGAATCTGATTCCTTTTATTGGGGTACGTTTTGGGTGTGCAGAGGAGTATGTGGGTTTTGGGGGTGCAGAGGGGTCTGTGGTGATACAAAGAGAGAGAGAGTGAGTGAGTTACTTTTAGTTTTTACCGTGGGCAAACATGGAAATAAATGTATTTTTGGGGGTACAGGAGAGATAGTTGGAAGTGTAGGGAGAAGGTCCCCTAACAGAAATGTGAATAGAAAGTAATTAAACTTTAAAACACTAAAAACTAACATACGCATAGTTCTAAATTTATGCATTCAATCCTTAAAAGAAACACGAGTCTCACCTCTACCATTTTTGCATGAATTAGAATATATTGCCTTATATTTTTTTACGAACATGTATATGATTTTTAAGAATGATTCGATCAACATCCTAACAAACAAAATCAAACCCATGGATAGCCAAAATATACATCCCTACCGTTCAAATATTTTCCAGGTTCAAATGTATACCCCTACCAATAACATCCATTCTCCATGGAAAATCTCAACTAAAACAGCCACCCTCAAGTTCAATCTAATGCAAACACCACATACATTTGAAGCTAATGCAAGCATAATTTTCATTCTAAGATAACCATGACCCGCACACACCTTTGAAATAGTATTCCTAAACCAAATCTATAAATTACCACCAAATATGAAACATCAACATACAAAGCCCAAAAATGAAATCTAAATTCAAAACCCTAATAAAATATCATAGTGATTTCACCATTCAACACCGGGACAAAGAAAAAAAAGAAAAGAGCAAGCCAACATAAAAAAAAAAAATCAAAGCATAAAAAAAAACATAAAGAAGTGAGGAACCTAGTTAGTGTAGGCAACAAAAGTAGTAGGACCGAGATAGAGACAATGTAGAGGTTAATGTCAAAGGAAGGTCGGAAACAAAGATCCCAACACAACAATAGATGTCCCTTCAATATTAACGTGCTCTTTCAAAAAATCATTGAAGTTAACACGCGGTTATAAAATACTCAACTATTCTCGCTTCTTATGTCATGAACCACAATTTTATTTTTTATTATTATACTTTTTAATTTTATTTTAGGATATAAAGCAAAACAGTGGTGTGAAAGGAAAACAATGGGCCATTGAGCCCAATTAGTTAACAAGAGGTGCACAAACTAAAAACAAGGGGGTAAGAAGACAAATTAATTAGGCTACCAACTCACTATAAAAAAGAAACATGAAAAAGAAAAGAAAATAAACAGAAACATTCAAAAACTGAATTATTTTTTTTTATTTTTCAAACAATTCTATTTTGATTATTTTTGTATTTTACTTTTATTTTTTATCTAAGAACAAAAAACCTCTTTAAAATTTCTTTTAAACATAAATTAAAGAAACTTTTTTTAAAACATTTTTAAGCAAATTTAGTTTTACTCCTTTTTTATATAACACTTTTATTTTGCTATTTTGGTAAAACAATTTTTATTTATTTGGACAAAATTGGGTGTTGACAATTGGAAAACTTATAAACTAATCAATTGATGGAATTGATATTCCTTTCATGTGCTAAAACTGTTTTGAACCAAACCACTAAAAAGAGAATACCAATTTGGCCACTTAATCATGTGTGAGATCACCCAATTGTAGAAAACTCATCTATTGTGGACTTATATGGTGTTGAGCACTGGCCCCACCACTGAGTGCCACTTTTTGCACATTAATGGGCGTTGAGCGCTAGTGACCACTACAAGTATGGGAGCATTTTGGCTCCAAGGCATTGAGTGGTGGCATGATGGCACTGAGCGAAAATTTTGCAAGGCAAATGGCGTTGAGCACCAGATGCCCTGTTTTGCTTATTTTTCCTGTTTAGCTGTTTTTGGATGTTTTGTGGTTGACGTGAAACATATTTTATGATTTTCATTATTATAAATTGAAGGGAATATGTTGTTGTGAGCATGTATGATGGTGTTTAAAGAGTTTCAAGGGAAATTCTTTATGATGATATTGTTAGTGTATGCCTTGATATAAGAGATGTTAGGAAGAAGGTATCTTGAACTCTAATAATCATTCACATTCAAATAGAGTAGAATTAGTTATATGCTAAGAGTCACAGGAGATCCTAGTCTTTAGACTTGTTCTTTGGTCTTAGGCGTGAAAGGGGATTAACCTTGTGTGTGGTTGGGTGATAACTCCTTGAGACTAGACTCTGCAGAGTCTAGGAACTATCACATGTTCACACCTCCACTAAATTCTATATCAGTGCCATGTATTCAAATAATTGAATTTAGTGTCAACTGCTATGTGTACATAAACATGTATTATATTTATGTTTGTGTGAAAGTGATATGACTTACTTTCTTTTGAATAACTTTTTTTTTGTATACTAGCTTACCTTGTGGTGTGTTTGTGTTGTTTGCTTTTATTTTGTTTTCTTTTGCGATGATTACTTAATTGTGTGAATAGAGGAAGACACAAGTGAAGATGTTTAGATTCTTGAGTAATGTTTAGATTTCTTCAAATTATACGGAAGTAGACAAATATTTTATTTATTAATTTAAACTATTAAATAAAATGTTACATTTTATCCTTACATATGTCGAATTTTATTTTAGTACTCTTTGTAGTTCTTTTAATTTTAAAATATAATACTTTTATTTCTCGATCTAATTTATATAGCATCCTATAGTGGCACAGAAGTAGTTTAGAGAAATAAAAGTCATAAATTAAAAAATAACAGATAAATATATACAAAATGTAAGTAAATTAAAAATAAGTTTTTATATATTTTAAAAGTCTAAAATCATATTTTATCATTCGTAACTTCTATTGGGAAGGGAAGTCCATTCCATATTTGTTATATAGGAATTTTCAAACCTTTAATTCAATGTAACCGTTAATTTTCCGTGGTGATTGTTGCACAGGTTTTTGGCGCAAATCATCATTTAAAAAAAATAAAAATCCTCCGAAGATTACTCTCTACAACTTATATCTCTCAGAATAATCTACAATTGTCCTTCCAATTGTGCACTAAGCAATAAGTCAACACAATGAAAAGGCAAAGTAATTTAGAAAGAAGTGCTCAGAATAATCTACAAAACGGTTTTAAAACAATTAAAAAGAATGATGGGTTTTGTTGGACATCACTAAGGCAAAGACAATATGCAGCCCTTTCTAAGTTTGATGGATAACAGAGTTCTACTTTGTAAACTAAAAGATAACACCCACTTTCTTTGGTGGAAAAACATAATGTATTAAATTATGCAAAATGTGGAACCATGGTTTTCAATAAATTTAAACAAACATTTCAGGATCTTTCCTAATCATTACACCTTCGATTAGCACCTAACTCTTACTTACCTGCAGGTAAGAAAAACAAGAAAATATGAGCGCCATCATCACTTAATTAATGATATTCATTTCATATTATAATTAAATATATTTTCCTTTATAAATTAATTTTAAAAATTACATTTCATTTCAAAATTAAACTATATATCTATTTTGTCTTTATGAAATTATATAAAATAAATTCTCAAATAACTGATAGTGGGGTGTTTCTAAACAAAACTTTAAATATCATTTTTCTTAGAAAGAATATTTTACATTACTTTGATACAGAAGATAATATAATTTAATTTAGGATCAAAATATAATTTTAAAAGTATTTAAAAAACGTAAAACATATTTAACTTTCTAAAAAATTTAATTTCAGAAAAATACTTACCAGCTGCTTTTTTGCAAATTGAGAGCAGTACAACCAGAACTGCAAGACCTCCAAACACTCCCACAATAATAGCAACTGATTTTCCCACTTGATCATTGTTGGAGGAATCTGCAAACAAAACACCAAGTTGAAACTATTACCATAATATTCTGCACTAGCTCTAAAAAAAACACTCCTTAATTTTGTTCTTTTGTTCTACTAATTTTCTCAATTCCACTGAACCACGGACCTGATCCAACGAATTTTTGCAACTGATGATAAAATTCAAATGTTCGATAATAAAAATTGCGGTTTTCAATTTTACAATGAAATTCATGCATGATGGAAGTTAATCTTTTATTTAAGCACATAATGGAAGTTAATCTTCATTGAGGGAATATATGCCAAATCATGACACTACTTGAATAAAATCAGTAGGGTGGTGAGCTTCACTAGCAAATTGATTGGTGCAGAATATAGAATGCGATACTAAGTAAAAGGTATTCGAACAAATGGATAAAGAGGAGTGGGAAAAAGTGGGCATTTTCTAAAATAAAGTATAAAAGCATATGTTCTGAATGCTTTCTACCATAAAATATTATAGACCATTGCATTTCACAACCTCACCTTCCTCTCCATTTTCTGATCACTTTTCTACAAAGCCTTTATTTTTGTCATATCTGTAAGCAATTCAAAACAATTTGAAAACAACTTCAATTTTTTTTTTTTTCTGTTTTCATGCTTTCTCCCACAAAGAATTGGATTGGTCTAGTAATGATCAACTTTTTACATGTGCTCATCTTCAAAATGTGTTTTTAAGATTAGCAATAAATTAATTAGGAGCAATAAGTTACTTTTGGATAGAAAAAGGCTTGTGATTTTGTTAAAAAATAGAATTTAAGTTTAATTCAATTCCACATAATCAAAGGTCAAGTTTGCACCCATTTTACATCAGTCTTATTTCTGGTCGATGCCAGATTTTCAACAAATTTTATCAATAAATGAAAAAGAAATAAGAGAGGGAAATAGACCTGATTCATCATAATAGCCAGAAGCCCAGTAGCGAGCATAACATTGTCCCAAGAACACATCAGCTGCAGCAGCAGATCCGCACAAGGTTTTCAGTTTTCCAACTGCATCTGCTAGACAAGAGGAGCAATCTGATATACTTAAATCCCCCAAGCATTGCGCAAACCCTTCAACTAGCCCTGAGCTACTCACTCTAAATCCATTAGCAGTTTGCAAATCAGCAAGAACATCATCTCTACGCCTGAAGAACTCAACATCACTCGTCACACCTTTGCTGCATTTCTTATACCTCAGACTCGTGTCCAATTTCCCAAGAAAATCACCAGAATGTTCATATCTTACAAGGCACCCTTCAAGTTGCAAAGAAGCTCCAAAAGCATATGGACAAACCAAACCTATTTCGTTAACCGATCTTTCAACACACTTTGAGCACTCAATTGGGTGCAGATCACCTCTGCACTGGTATAACCCGTACACGGTTCCCTCTTGTGGTGTTGAGCTTCCATTTCCAATAGCAAAGCTATTGTAAGTTACTTCAGAAGATGAACTCACCACTGATGACAGAAAGCTGTTCAGGTTGCTTTCAAAGGGTGAGTTCGGTTCGTATTTTTCCTGAGAACAGACTGCATATATGAACATATGAGCTCGTGAAGGGTAGGCTTGAACTGAAGAAAACAAAATTAGCAGAGAAGAGAGTCTCCAAACCAAGATGATTCTGTAACTGGACACTGCTTCAAGACTTCTCGACATTGTTTTCTACAAATAAGAACCTTTGTTTGGTTTTGTTTTTGTGCCTTGGTTGTGGCAATTAAAGAGTGAGCCAGGGGTTCATTTTTTGGGCCTGTTGAACCAAGCCTTTTCCTTTACTAAAAGACTCTTGTTTGGTCAATGGTCATAAAGATTAAAAATCCTTATTTCCAAGTACACACAAAACTACGACATTCTTATTTGTTTCATGCCTTCACATGACTCAATCGTACCAAAAATCTGCTACAGTTTGAGGACTGGCCTCCAATATTATGGGGCCGAACATGAAAAAAAAAATCTGCTCTCAATGCAGAGACAGATTGAAAAGCTTCCACCAAATGAGTTTGTTGTCGAACTGTAAAATGCTATGTTAAAATACTTATTCATATTGCTTTGAAATAAATATATGCTTTTAGAAACCGAAGGTTGAATGGTAGATACATCTCTAAAAGCAATTGAACAGTAATTTCGTTTCCCCATGGAGACCAAACTGCAGAGTAAAATTTTGCTAAATTCACTTTTACTATTCACAAAAGTACCTAGCCACTAGCCACATGCATCCTGGATCCTCTTTATATATCTCGCCATACTTAAAAGGAAAAAAAAAATGAATTGTAAGGAGAATTTTTAGATATTATGTTTCGAACTAGAGAATAATAGGTCCATTCAATTAGGATTTCTAATAAAATTTCTATATAAAAATGTTTTATAACATAATTTGTAAGAAAGGAATTTATTCTAAAAGACTTTTATTGCTAGATTTTTTTAAAGGATTTTGCCTCTTCCTTTTCACATGGGAGTCGCTGCACTGCTAAAGAAACCATTCATGGCAATCAGAGTAAGGAAGAAAAGGAATTGGTATGCATGTCTTAAAAAAAGGTTTAAATTTGATAGTTGCTTTTCTAATATATACTCACTCTCTAAATATTTTATTGTCATTTTTGTTATGTAATATCAAATTTTAGGTTACTTTACAAATCTAGGCAGACTTCAAATGTAATTACGAAAACAGGAAAATTTTAAAAATATTACGATAAGTAGGCAAATCATGCAGGGAGTGAAATTACATCTTAGAAAGAAGTCGTGTACTCCAAGACAACATTTCTAAGTCGACACGGAGAAGCGTCTAAATCGAAAAAAATTACACGGATATATATAACAATTACACTTCATAGTCTAAAAAGTTGAAAATTAATATTTATATAAAAAACAATCTACCAATTATACTTCATGATCTCATAGAAATCAAGATAAACAATTATAAAAGAAACAAAGTCTAGCAAAAGAAAAACGAAAAAAAAAAGACATAAGTAAATCATGATGTTTAACTCTCATATTTGTTCATCTTCTTTGAAAAATGCTTCTTCTAATTCTGGTTGATTAAGAGATAGGCTAGCAATATGAAGAATTTCGTTGTCTTCCAATGAAAAGTCATCTCCTGCAATATCCCACAATTTAGTTTCCTCTTTGTACTTTGAGGAGTTTTTTTGAGAGAAGACGGAGATTACTATGGACAAATACTAAATCTTCCGCCCTTTTGGGAGTCATCTTATTTCTTATTTCTTTTCAAAGAATGTATAAAAGAGTAGGTACTCCAATTGCTTTCACAACAAGAAGAAGAAGAAGGTTGTCCAAGTAGCTTAAGAGCTATCTTTTGAAGTATTGGTGCCTGAGATCCATGAACAATCCACCATGACTATGTGTTTCGCTCACTAAATCTCAACGTTTCTTTCTTTTACCTCTAACTGGTTTCTTTTTTCTTTGTATATTTTGTAAGTCTCTTTATGTATTTATAGGACATGTATACGGTTTTTATTATTAAAAGATGAGATATAAAGATATTCAAATAGATATATTTGAAGATTATTTTGTTAAAAGTTTTAGTTTTAATTCTAAATAATCTATTAAGATTTTTAGTTAAGATTATTTATATATTTATCTTTATTTTTTATTTTTTATATAAAGTAATTTATTTATATTTATTTGAAATACGGAACATGTATCTAGTAATTTATTTATATTTATTTACATATAGAAAATGAAAGATGTTATAGATTAAAATTAATTATAATATAATATATTATATACTAATAAAACAAATTATTTTTTTTATATAAAATATTATATTAAGAAGGAAGAAACTTTTAGATAAAGTGAAAATGTGATAACTAAACAGATTTATTTGAGGATTCATAAAATTAAAACAAATTTATTATATAAAATAACTAAATTATTAAATTAATAAGAATATGATTATTAAATTTAACGATTCTGACTAGGCTACTTGCCTAGAAACCAGAAGGAGTGTTACTGGGTTTTGTGTCTTCCTTGGAAGTACTCTAGTTTCCTGGAAAACCAAGAAACAAATCACGATTTCTAGATCCTCTTCAGAGGCATAGTATAAGGCTCTTGCCACTACTACATGTGAAATCCAATGGATTAACTACATCCTTCGTGACTTACAAGTTCAGACCGATCTTCCTGCTGTGCTTTACTGCGATAACCAGTCTGTGAGGCATATCACATACAACCCCACCTTCCACGAACACACCAAACACATAGACATTGATTGTCATTTGATTTGCGAGAGACTTCAGCACAACCTATTCCGCCTCCTTCCGATTTGCTCGATTGATCAACTCGTAGACGTCTTTACCAAAGCTCTTCATCACACTAATTTCATGGTCAACATTTCTAAGCTAGGAATGTTGAGCATCCACCATCCAGCTTGAGGGGAGGATATTAAACCCCTTAGGGTTTTCTATTTTAGGGATTAGTTTCTGTTAACTGGTCCAAATCAGTTTACCTAGGGTTGTTTTTCCCTTTCCTTCTAAAACCTATTTAAGATATGTTTCATTCTCTTTTTGTACATGAAAAACATCACAAAAGATATACGAAATTTTAAACTTCTCTTCCCTTTCTCTTTGCTTTGCTCTTTCCCTTTTGGGTATTTGCTTTTTCGCGTTCTTCCTGCATCCTTGTCTGCATCCCAGAATGTGATGAGAACCATTGTCCAGCGGGCACAATAACTTCTTTAGGAAATGTTGCTAGGGAAGGTAAATGACTTTCAATTCCATGGTTTTTTTAACGAGCTTTGGTAATCAACTACAATACACATGTAATCGATTACCATAAGGTTAATTCAACTGAAATTTGCGGTGGTAATCAATTACATATTTGTGGTAAGCAATTACCATGTTATTTTACGCATAATTGGTGAAAATTAAGTTATTGAAGTGTATAATCACTACAAAAAGTTTTCTATTTTGCTAAAGAAATGTGAGGTAAAAATATTTGTAATTAATTCCTCGTTAATTTGCGAAGAAATAACAAAGGAATAAAATTGTAACTGGTTCGTAGCAAAATAGATACAGATTTACCAAAACATATATTTGTAGCTAATCCCTCACTAACGTGTGAGGAAATAGCGAATGAATAAAATTGTAGCCGGTTCGTAACAAAATAGTTACATATTTACTAGAACGTATATTTGTAGCTAATCTCTCACTAATTTGTGAGGAAATAGCAAAGAAATAAAATGGTAGCTTATTCATAGCAAAATAGCTATAGATACTCTAGTTATCCCTCCTCGGTTAAAATGGAGTATAATTGCTGATTTAGTCCCCTAATTTTTTGGTTTGGTTCAATTTGGTTCCTTTATTATTTGTTGGTTCAATTTATTTCTCCAAAAATTTTAAACTTTTAAAAAAAATTGACACGTATCAAGTTACCATTGTGTCAGGTCTCAATGTTAGTGTCACGTGTCCGTTTGTAGTTGTGTTATTTTCTTTTGTTCAATTTAATCCCTATATTTGTTATTTTTGTTCAATTTAGTCCCTATATTTGTTATTTTTATTCAATTTTGTCCATTTCAAATTGAGACCAAATTTCATTCTTTTGTAGACAACTACTAATTTTTTCTAAAATTGACATTTTTATTAAGGTTAAATTACTCTTTTGGTCCCTCTATTTGTCATGAAATTTCAGTTTGGTTCTCAAGTTTTTCGTTGTCTCAATTTGGTCCTCACCGTTAACTTTGACCAGACGGTGTTAAAGTCAACGCCACATGTCAATTTCTGGTTTTTTTTTTATTTTTTTAATTTTTTTGAATTTTTTTGAATTTTTTTACATGTGTCACTTCACACTTGTGCCACGTGCCAAAATGACTCAATTTGGTCCCTATATTTGTTTTTAGTTTCAATTTAGTCCTAATTTTCGTAAGAATGAAGCAATATTGTTGCTCCTTAGATTGACAGTCAATTTAATCATTGTATACAACTTATGATGATATTCTAAATAAAATTGATGTTTTTATTAAATATTTGTAGAAATATTTTTAAATAAGTTTTTTTTAAGTTTTATTATTAAACAAAGTTAAACCCCAAACTTAATTTCAAAAATTAACAATTTTGTCATCATATATAAAGGCATCAAGTGTATCATATTATACAAACTTAGTGAAGATTAAAAATCAAACAACTTGTCACACATAAGTTTAGAAACTAAATTTCAATTTCAAAACAAAACCAAAGCTTAATGTTTTGTATAGAATTTAAAGTTAATTTAAAATATTTATAGAAATATTTAATAAAAACGTTAATTTTAGTAAGAATATCACCATAAAATTTATAAAAAAAGTAAATTTAGTGTCAATTTAAGGAAGGACAATATTACTTCATTTTTACAAAAATTGGGACTAAATTGAAACTAAAAACAAATATAGGGACCAAATTGAGTCACTTTGACACGTGACACAACTATGAAGTGACACATGTAAAAAATTAAAAAAATTTCAAAAATTTCAAAAAATAAAAAATAAAACTAAAAAATTCAAAAAAATTAGAAATTGACACGTGGCGTTGACTTTAACACCCTCTGGTCAAACTAACAGTGAGGACCAAATTGAGACAACGAAAAACTTGAGAATCAAACTGAAATTTCATGACAAATAGAGGGACCAAAAGAGTAATTTAACCTTTTTATTAATTATTTTGAAATTTAATTATAAATTGAATATAATTTTTAGATTCAATTGTTAAATAGAATACAATTATTTAAAATATTAGGGTTAAATATGTTTTTGCTCTCTCACGTTTCAGTGAAATTTGGAATTAGTCCCTCTTCAAAACTTTTGATCAATTTAGTCATTCGTCTTTAAAAATGCGTGAATTTAGTCATTTTAACCAAAATTTGTTAAGTTTATTTGACGTTTCAAGCGCATTTCATGATAGTATTTGAATTGTTTATACCATTTGACACATTTTCACTTCAATGTTAACTCAAATATTATCATAAAATGCATTTAAAATGTCAAAAAATTTAACAAAATTTGGTAAGAAGGACTAAATCCATGCATTTATAAAGATGAAGGACTAAATTGGTATAAATTTTCGAAGAGGGACTAATTCCAAAATTTACTGAAACTTGAGGGACAAAAACATATTTAACTCAAAATATTATTACAATATAATTATTAAATATTTTATTTCTAATAATTATATTCTAAAATACAAATATTTCTAAAATTAACATTTAAATATAAAATATTTTAGATTTTAATATCTAAAACACAATAAAAATATTAATTGTTTTAGATTTAAATGTGAATTTTAGTATATTTTTCTAAAACATTTAATAATTATATTATAATAATATTTTAAATAATTATATTCTATTTAAAAATTGAATCTAATAATTTATAATTTAATTTTAAAAAAAATAATTAATAAAAATATCAACTTTAATAAAAATATTAGTATAATATTTATAAAAAAATAATTTTAGTCTCAATTTAGAAGGAACAAAATTACTCTATTTTTACTAGGAGGGGACTAAATTGAATAAAATAACGAATATAGAGACTCAATTGAATAGAAGTAATCAATATAGGAACCAAATTGAACAAAAATAACGAATATAAGGATTAAATTCAACAAAAGGAAATAACACAACTACAAACTAACACATGGCATATGGTGACTTAATACGTGGACAATTTTTTTTAAATTTAATTTTTTTCAATTTAATTTTGTTTAAAAATTTTAAAAAAATTAAAAAAATTCAAAAGACTAGGAGTTGACACGTGGCATGTACTGCTAACTATTTGAACATCGTTAGTAAAAACTAGTATACTGACCCTCTCAATTATTATATTATTCGATCAATTCTTATTCGATCATGACATCCAAATAGAAAAACTTATATTGGGTTTTAGGGATAATCAGGCTCGAACTGATAACTTCCACCACGTCAAGGTGACACTCTACCGCTAAGTTACATCCCTTCCCTTGCCTCCATCGAGAAATAGAACTGGCTAATCCTAAGGTAAAGGGTCAAGAAACTCAACGCCATTATTCTTAAACAACTTCTTGGACTTAGGCTTTCTTTTCACACTATTACGAATACGAAAATTCTGGGAAAAATTGTATTCAATTGTCACCTGCTCCTATCGAAAATAGGATTGACCACGGATTTGAGAAATAGCACATGATTTCATAAAAACATATGATTTTACCGATCTAAATAAAGCAGGTTTTCCGTGAAGAAGATTTGTCTAAGCATGTTCTATTCGACACGGGTAGGAGAAGAACCGGACTCGATTTTCTTAAAAAATAGAGAAATCAAAACCAAGTCAAGATGATACGGATCAACCCCTCCTCTTGCATTCTTGCGCCAAAGATCTTGCGCATTTGTTTTATTTTGTATATTAAAATAATAAAATAGTAAAAGTATTATGTAATAAAATATTATGAAAATTAAGTTATATGGTTGTAAATGTTGTTATTAAAGTAATGAAATAGTAAATCTAAGTGATGCAATGATAAATTCAGTTTTAAATATAATAAATTGAATTGATATCACAATATAACACAATTAATTGATTTTACGAAATAATTATAATAGCCTATGATCTATGCGAACATTTTTTTTATTTTTTTTATTTTAATTTTTTTTAGAATAATAATATAATTGTTATTATATTTATTTAACCATTAAAAATACTAATAATAATAATAATAATAATATAAATTATAAATTATAAAAAATTTAAAAGATTAAAACTCTATTTAGCAAAAGTATTTAGTATAACAACGTTTTCTATAATTAAAAAAAAAAAAAACACTTATAATAATAACATCATTATGAATAGTAATAATAACAATAAAAATAATAATGATACCAATAATAATAATATGTATGTCATAAATACTAGTAAATGCTAACACTAAGGATAATGTCAACTATAATAATCTATAATTATATATAAAGATATACATTAACGACAAAACAAATAAATATGACAAGTAATTGAAATATGATTTCGTAGTATAATAAATTATTTTAAGATGTGTGTAACTATAATAATAATAATACCATTATAATAATATCTCGTAGTGATAAAAATAATAATAATACAATTACTACATAAATAAAGAGATATACATTTATTGTGTCCTCTTTTGTTTATACAATTTTATCCTCTTAATTGTTATTTGTTAAATTAAAATAATTATTCATAATAAAAATTATTTGTCCATTTTATAATTTTAATAATTTTAGTAACTATTTTTTTAATTTAAATAATTACAAAGATATAAAAATAAAATGAACAACAAAACAAATAAAAGGTACAAGTAATTGAGATATGATCACGTAGTAAATAAATGTAAAATGTGTGTTTAACTATAATAATAATAATAATAACACTAAAATAATATCATGTAGTGATAATAATAATAATAATAATAATAATATTAATAATATTAATAATACAATTACATATATAAAGAGATAAACATCTTTGGTGTCCCTTTTTTTTAAAATTTTAACCTCTTAATTGTTATATTTTAAACTTAAATAATTATTTAAAATAAAAAAGTTATTTTTTAGTTTTATTATTTTACTAATTTCAGTAACTATTTTCTTAATTGAAATAATTCAAATGTAAGATAAATAAACAACAAAACAAATAAAAGGGTAAATTAATTGAAACATGATTCATAGATAGTAAGTAAAAGTAAAATATGTATGTAACCATAATAATAAAAATAATAATAATAATAATAATAATAATAATAACTATTATAATATTTATAGCTCTAGTTAATAATAATAGTAATAATAATAATAATAGTAATACAATGATAGAAATAATTGTAGTTAATAATGATAATAATAATACTTATAGTTGATAATAATACTGATCATAATAATTATAGTTGATAACAACCACAATGAATTACATTCATATTGTAATCAATTACAAAAATGCGTTCAAAGAGCAATACACTCTAGTAATTGATTACATCCACATTGTAATCGATTACAAAAGGACGATCAAGGAACAATTCACTATGATAATTGATTATATTTATATTGTAATCGATTACAAAAGTGCAATTGACATGTATAACAATCTGGTAATCAATTACTTCTATAATGTAATCGATTATTGAAATTGAAAGTCGTTTACTCTTAAACAACATAAGGAATGAAAGTTGTAATTAACGTTTCATATCAACTTAGATTTGTAAAAAGAACCCAAATTTTATTATTTTAACTTTTGTAATTCACTGAGATTTTATCATTAAGTGTTGATGTGGTAGATGAAGTTCCATGTTACAACATTTGATAAGTATATGAATCAAGAAGAAAAGTAACAAAAATATTTAAGAAATATTACTATAAGCATAAACATAATAACAGACAATATTTTTGTTCATAAAAGTAATTCTTTCCTTTGTTTCCTCTTTAGTATATGGTGTTTAGTGTAAAAAATTAATATATAAAATTTATTTAACCTTAAAACAAATAAAAGTTATGAATTCTATTACTTCTAATATTTTAATTTTAGATCAATGAAAATGCAACAATTACTAACAAATAAAATTGTTCAAAAATATATGTGCAATAATAATGTTCTGTAGAAAATATTTTTAGGCTATTATTTTTAAAGGACTTGTTGTTTTATTTAAGTTAAATACCTAGGAGCAAAATTTCTATTTTTTTCCTTTTATTTTATGACTAAATTTAAATAACAAAGAACATGTGAATCTCATAATTACACAAACTACTTTAAAAATAAATATAAATGTTAATAAAATTAAAGTGTAATTGAAAGAAAAATTCAGTTGTAAAATGTACCACAGCTACCGGACTAGTACTCTCCTCCTCAAAACGCCTACCTACACTCCCCCCAGATTGCACACTCCCACTACTTGAAGAAGACAATGACACAATATCACTACTACTAGACATACCTTTTTTGAAAGATGTCGGCAAAAACAAGGAACTAGTCAGACAGATCTAACGCACGCAAGTCTCTGATTATGAAATCCTCACAAATGAGCTAACAAACGCAAACCCTTCGCGAAATCCGCATTTATAAGCATGAATTCCAAACGACAAAACTTCTTCCCGCCAAAAGTCACAACACATGCCAATCGACACAAGGCACACCAAAGGTCATGAGTATCAGGAACGACGACGCAAAAACCCTTTTTGATTAGACCCCTGACACCCCTTTACCTGCTACAAACCTTTTCCTGCGTTTAACCTTAACACTGTTCATCACATTTAAAGGCTGTGGGACTGATGTACCACACCTAGTCGGCCTAGCCGAATAACAATAAACACTTGTCATCCTTTACCGACATAACTATATCGACAAAGGCTGGGGGACTGGTGTACCACACCTAGTCGGCCTAAGCCGAATAATAGCAATTACCATATACATGCTAAGGTACCCAGACTAAACCACTAAAAAGTGACATTAATAAAACAAGTTGAAATAACAGTAGCGGCCTAAGCCGTTAAAGGGTAACCGACTTAGGCCAAGAACCCCACGAAAATAAGCAAGGACTTGGCAAAAATAGAACGTTTCAATAAGATTCACCAGCCCACAATAGTCGAACTAAGGGCCTGGGCTAGGGCTCAGGCCCACCTACAGCCCAAACAAGGGCCCAACCCATGATGTGGCCAAACATAATTAATAATCTATAAATACGTGTGGACCCCGCGAATTAAAGGTACACATTCATTACTTTCCTAATCACCAGATTTGACTTTTTGAGAGATTTCGCTGACTTAAGCTTCGGAGTCCCTTCTGTAGGTAACCCCTCCCGGGTCCAAACCGACCACTATGAGATACCCATAAGCGATATATATCAACCGGGAAGAAGCTTACTGAGGAGATGGCGGACCAGGATAAGGTAATACTTGTGTCTGACATATCTTGTTTGTTCTCTGCATGAACATAAAAGAAAAAGAAAGTTAATAACTTCAAATTTAATGTTAAATTGAGATGCTGACAACCAACAAGATAAAGATACGTTGGAGAGATATAAAAAATTAAGTGATTACAAAGAAAGTCAAGAATATAAAAATGAAGGTTAAACACATATTTCATTAGCTTTACACAAAATTTTCACCCAAAAATGATACACAAATCCTTTTCCTCTTGACCTTATTTAACATATATGTTTTAATAGTGCTTGTTCTTGCGAGTGATAAATTATCCTTCTAAGGTGAATACATTAATGTAGAGACATAAAATAACAATGAACATAGACGACAATTTCCTTAAAAATATATATCATTTATGTCGAAACGGTAATTAACAATTTTGTAATTATTGTCAAACATTAGGTGATGACCTAGTTAAAATTATAGGCTATCACGTTATAGACGACGATTTTGACCGAACCGTCTTTTAAGTCCAAATGTATACAATTAGTTTTTTTTTTTTTTTTAAGTTCAGATGATACAAAAACATACCCATTAGACTACATTAGACTAATGCTCTAAGTAGTTTTGATTATCACAAACACTATATATGATTATATATGATAATAAAAATACATGTGATTTCATTCAACATGTTTTTTCTTTCATTTACAAATGAAAGCTCTCAAATTAATAAACTATGGATCATCAATTAATAACAAAGTATTTAGAGAAATACATGACTTTACTCAATTTATACATTTTATGAGGTCAAAATAAAAAAAAAAATCAAATTAGTGTTATAACTCCTTATTTCAAACCTCCGAGAGAAATCATAAGTGCTAAAATTCTAAAGTGTTATATGTGCTTATTCTTCAATATCTTGTGCCATACAATGATTGACATTTACATTGATCAAATACAAGTCTATGGCACTATTCAAATTCAAAGAGTACTGATCAAATGATAGAAGTTTAATGCTAATGAGAATATAAATTTGTCTACTCATGTTTAATCTGATCGAATGATACAAAGTTGAACTAAATAGAGGAACCTATTTCCTGCACCGCATTTTGTTATCCTGCATCCCTAACATTTTCTTTTTCAGTAATGATATTTTGATAAATTTTTTTTAATAAAGTTTGACAAAGTACTATTTTAAGTAAAAATGTACTACTTTATTACTTCATTTTGATTAAAAAATAAAAAAAATAATCTATTTAATTTTATTTGTGAAAATTTTGTCAAAGTTTGTCAAAGTATTCCAGAATTTACAATTCAGATCCAAAACATTTTGGATTCTCTATTCTAAAAAAATATTATGCATTACGGAACACCAATCTGATATATTTTTTGTTCCTACAGAAGGGACTCTGAAGCTCAAGTGAGTCAAAGCTCTCAAAATGTCAAATCAGGTGATTAATGGAGTAATGAATGTGTACCTTTAATTACTGGGGTCCACATGTATTTATAGAGCATTAATTATGTCTCGTTATGTCGTGGGTCGGGCCCTAGCTTGGGCCCTAGTTTTGGGCTGTAAGTGGGCCTGGGCCCTAACCCAGGCCCTTAGGTGGACTCGTTGAATACCAGGGGGGCTTTTATTTTGCTAAGTATATTGATGTTGTCGGCCTAAACCGACTACTTTCCTTGTTGGTTTGTGTTACTGGTTTATGCCAGCTAGGCTCAGGTTAGCCCAGCCTAGGCCGGTTACTTGAGTGCTTTGGTATATAGGTAGGGTGATTGTTTTATTATTATTTTGTTAAATTGGCTTGGTGAACAAGGAACAAGGAGGATGTGAGCAGTCCAGAAGAGGAGGCGGAGAAGGAGGCAGCCGAATAAGAGAAGGAGACGGTTGAAGAAGAGAAAGAGGCGGATGATGCCGAGGAGGTGGCCCATGATTCAGCAGAATATGACATCTATTTTTTAATGATTTGAAGGTATTATTGAGCCTATGTCTGTAATAACTAGTACATTATGTTCGTTACGTTGGTACATTTCTTTGCGTTTATGCTTAATGCGATTAATGTTTTGTATGTTATTGTGTATGTCAGGTTTTGATGATTTATGGTGTATGTCATGTATGGCGCAATCGATTGTATGTTAAGGGTGTTCAACCTAGGCCGTTTACATGTGGTAAGGGTGGGGAACTTAAACGAATTAACCACGAGTTAAGGGTGTTCGACCCAGGCCGCTTACTTGTGGTAAGGGTGGGGAACTTAAACGAATTAACCACGAGTTAGGGGTGTTCGACCCAGGCCCCTTACTTGTGGTAAGGGTGGGGAACTTAAACGAATTAACCACGAGTTAGGGGTGTTCGACCCAGGCGCTTACTTGTGGTAAGAGTGAGGAACTTAAACGAATTAACCACGAGTTAGGGGTGTTCGACCCAAGCCGCTTACTTGTGGTAAGGGTGGGGAACTTAAACGAATTAACCACGAGTTAGAGGTGTTCGGCTCAGGCCGCTTACTTGTGGTAAGGGTGGGGAACTTAAACGAATTAACCACAAGTTAGGGGTGTTCGACCCAGGCCGCTTACTTGTGGTAAGGGTGGGGAACTTAAACGAATTAACCACGAGTTAGAGGTGTTCGACTCAGGCCGCTTACTTGTGGTAAGGGTGGGGAACTTAAACGAATTAACCAAAAGTTAGGGGTGTTCGACCCAGGCCGCTTACTTGTGGTAAGGGTGGGGAACTTAAACGAATTAACCACGAGCCATCTCATCAGCGCTGCGTTTCTTCAGGTCTGCCAACTCTTGTTGCATTTTGGCCTGGCCGTCTAGGATGGCGGCCAGGTCAGGGGTGATGTTGGCGGCTCTTGAGGGACCAACATCAGCCTGCTTGTTAACTCCAGCTCTACTACGGGTTGAAACCATCTTCAGAGAAAAACGGGTACTAAGGTGTTGTCTCGTGTCCCACGATGGGCACCAATTGTTCCTGTAGAAGGTACTCCGAAGCTTAAGTGAGTCAAAGCTCTCAAAAGGTCAAATCAGGTGATTAATGGAGTAATGAATGCGTACCTTTAATTACTGGGATCCACGTGTATTTATAGAGCATTAATTATGTCTGGTTATGTCGTGGGCTGGGCCCCAGCTTGGGCCCTAGTTTTGGGGGATAAGTGGGCCTAGGCCCTAACCCAGGCCCTTAGGTGGACTCGTTGAATACCAGGGGGGCTTTTATTTTGCTAAGTATATTGATGTTGTCGGCCTAAACCGACTACTTTCCTTGTTGGTTTGTGTTACCGGTTTATGCCGACTAGGCTCAGGTCAGTCCAGCCTAGGCCAGTTACTTGAGTGCTTTGGTATATAGGTAGGGTGATCCTTTTATTATTATTTTATTAAATTGGCTTGGTGTGGTACATTTTTTTTTTTGCAGATAATTTGTTTTGGAATTGAATTTTTTTTTTGCATAAAATAATTATGTACATTGCAATGCACATATTGAAATTTTCTGTTCTATGATATCCAGAATTTATTAATCTAGCTTCAACTAGAACTGGGTATATAAGAAAATTTTTTTTTACAAAAATGAGTCATTGTTATCCATTTATTATAAAATAGGTCACTTTACTAATTAATTACATAGCAGGAAATAGGTCGTGCAAATCTTGTGTAGACCTAATACAACTTCTATGTTGAAGTCGTGTGACATTATAACGACTTCTTTTCATAATTAAAAAAAGTGAAGTTGTCCTAGAACATAATGATTTCTACAATTTTTTTCTAACCAAAATCGTTATGATAGATAATGACATTCAATTATTATATTATTTAATATTTTATTTTTAAAAATATATAGTTAACAAGGATCACGACTTCTCTTTATTTTTTCTTTAACTTTTCTATAATTTCTAAAATTATATATCCTTTTTAAAAATAATTTGATGAAAAATATTTTAAATAATGTTTTTAAAGTTTTGATATTTCAAAATTTTATATTTTAAATTTTGTTATTACATTTTATTACTAAAATATTTTAATTAATAAAGAGTAGTCGTGATCTTCTTAACAACTTCTATGTAAAATTAAAAAAAATAAATATATTAAAATAATGTAATAATTAAATGTCGTTTTTTATGATGACGATTTTGGTTAAAAGAAATTTGTAAAAGTTATGTTTTATGACAATTTTTCTTTTTTAAATTTTAATAAGAAGTTGTTATAATGTCGTACGACTTTAATATAAAAGTACTACGTCTACACGATTTGTTTTATGTCAATTAATTAGTAAACTCATTATTTTTATAATAAATAAGTTAAAAAAATCTATTTTTGTAAAAAAGACCATAAGAAGAAAACAACAATAATTTTTGTTTCGAAATACCCTCTTTCCATCATAAATCAACACTGTAGGGTTCCAATAACAAGAACCGCAAGCTTGTTTAGTGTCATGTGAATTATTATGTAAATATTTATAACATATTATGGAACAAAACTGAACCCGGAAGCCACTAACAAGACCGACATATCTCCTCCCCGCAAAATGTTACACATCTACCTTCATAAAAAGGAACGAAAGAGAGGAGATGCAACCATGGAGGACGCGTGAAAACAGTGAACAACAGAGGGCTACATAGCTAATCCCTTTGCCTGAACGTGATTTATCTGTGAATATTGGTGCACATTAAGTTTTTGCGTTTCCATTTCCTTTATACTGTATTCTACTGCTTGAACGATCTCTGTTGGTTCTCCCTGGTGATTGCAAGCCTTAATCTACTGACTCTGCATAAATAAATGCTAGTTGTCTTCGTCTCTCACGGAGTAAGCTAGCGGTGCAAGGTTAAGGCTCCGTGGTTGTTTCTGACACAAAATTCTCCACCTGGACCGCCAGTTTGTTATTCCCAGCCCATTTAATTCATTTTTAGTTTTTCTTTCTGTACCACACACTTACTCATATATCCTCATATTCTTTATTCTAGTTTTATCCCCATTCTACTTACAAAGTCCACCATGACCTCTATTTTTTCTTTTTTCTCACTTTCTATGTTTTGGGACTTTATTTTATTTTGAAACACTTGTTTTAAGTTTTTTGGCATACCACTTTTTCTCTCTCTCTCTCTCACACACACACACCATATTTCTTCAAAATAATAAAAATTATTAAAATATATTTCATATTTTTTTGGGCGTACAATCGTTTTTTGCCAAATAATTCAAAAATATATAAAAATTTAAAAAATTCAAAAGTTAAAAAAATATCAATATTTTCTAAAAAATTTTAAGAATTATATGATTCTTAATTTTCCGACTGTGAGTATAAATATGTAGGAGCAATGATAGTGTAAGACCCTATATTTTATAATGCCTTTAAAAAAAGGGCTGTCCCAAAATTTGATGGGCCTGAGGGCTGACCCAAAGGATAAAACTGAATCCTAAGTCTGCCCTAATGATTTCACTCTCACACTTTCATAGAATTAGTAGTCACTCCTACTATTCTGAGAGAGCTCTGCTAGGGTTCAGCTGCCGTTTCGCATCCAAGCAAGCTTGTAGGGCTTAGCATGAGGAATGGTCTCTATGCTAAGCTTTTCCACCAACCTTGTGCTAGCTACATTGGTACTACTTCCTCCATCAATAATTAGAGAGCAAACCCATTTGTTAATTTTGCATCTAGATTGAAAAATGTATTCTCTTTGAGTTAGCTCAATCTCATTTTGATCTTGACCTATCATGTGCCTTAATAACATAGGGTCTTTCTCAAAAATTTTAGTTTTACTAGAGGAAGAAGATTCTTTTGAAAGAGAATGGGGAGATGAGTGTTCACATTCAACATCATTACTCTTCTTCAAGATCATGGTCCTTTTGGTTGGGCAATTTAAAGCAATGTGATTATAACCCAAACATTTAAAACATTTAATGGAACTTGATCTTTGAGAAGTGGAATGGTGAATGTGATCACTTGATGACTTACTTTTACTTGGTGGTTCTTGATGAGAGTTAGAAGGGAACTTATCATGTTTCTTTTTATCCTTTCCCTTCCATGAGTGACTAAAGTAGTGGTTGGGTGAGTAACTCTTCCTTGCCCTTCTTTTTCTTTTCAATTGAATTTCAATCCCAAGGGCAAGTGTGAAAACATTTTCAAGAGTGGAGTACTCATACAACTCTACTTGGTCTTGTATGTCTCTCCTAAGACCACTCACAAATCTTTTTATTTTCTCTTTGTTAGTCTCTTTTATTTCAACCCTACGCATTTGAGACTCTAATTCTTTAAAGTACTCACTCACACTCATAGAACCTTGGTGAAGCCTTTGGAGCTTCAAAAGAAGTTCCTTCCTATAGGAGGGAGGAACAAATCTAGCGCGCATAAGAGTTTTAATGTCCATCCAAGAAGCCGCGGGTGACCCTTGGTCATAATTCTTACAAACTTTATGCCACCAAGTATTGGCATACTCCAAAAATCCTAAAACTACTAGATCAACTTGTGCTTGATCCTTTACATGATTTTCA
>Ga0214545_1003119_pt1 | contig 31835 bp, 14 predicted proteins | sample CNSS4metaG_FD_160064 | JGI IMG/M metagenome (GOLD analysis project Ga0214545, IMG submission 160064) | Root nodule microbial communities from cowpea collected in UCLA plant growth center, Los Angeles, California, USA - CNSS4 | ecosystem: Host-associated > Plants > Roots > Nodule | place: USA...
GAATCAACGTTTTTCAGGTTATGTTGGGCAGTTTTGGCTACTATTTTTGTTACTCTTCTTACTCCTAAATGTGGTTGGATAACATGTCTTTGGATGCTTAGTCTTTGAGCCTCAAATCCATGAGTTTAAATGCATGATAGCTACATGTTTATGTCTTTGTGTATGTCATGTTGAGTCTTTAAATGTGTCTAACTTTTGCTTGAGTCATATGTCATATGCTTCTTTGAGTTTTCTTATTCTTGTTTCTAAGTATTTGAGCTATTGCATGAGATCTATGCCTTTTGTTGTAGCATGCTCCTTGAAATTGATTTTGACCTAATTTTTAAGGAACTAAGTGTCACTACAAGAAATTTGCTAATTTGCGAGGGAAATTAGCGAGGGAAAATTTTGCTCGCTAATTTGTCGCTAATTAGCGAAGGATTAGCGACAAACTAAAATTGTAGTTAAGTTGTAGCTAATGAGCGAGGGACTAGACACAACATAATATGGTAGCTAAGTTGTAGCTAATTAGTTAGAGATTAAACACAACACAAATATGGTAGTTAAGTTGTAGCTAATTAGCGAGGGACTAGACACAACATAATATGGTAGCTAAGTTGTAACTAATTAGTTAGGGATTAAACACAACACAAATATGGTAGCTAAGTTGTAGCTAATTAGTTAGAGATTATACACAACATGATATGGTAGCTAAGTTGTAGCTAATTAGTTAGGGATTAAACACAACATAAATATTGTAGCTAATTAGTTAGGGATTATACACAACATGATATAGTAGCTAAGTTGTAGCTAATTAGTTAGGGATTAAACACAACATAAATATTGTAGCTAAATTGTAGCTAATTAATTAGGGATTAGATACAATATAATATGATAGCTAATTAATTATGATTAGTGATTTTGTTGCTAATCCAAAGCTAATAAATTGAATTTGTAATTAAAAGTAATAATATACAAACTATTCTATAAAATATGAATTTATTAAATAAATTTTTAAAAACTATCAACAAATTATCAAAATATATTTTATTATTATATAAATTAATCTTTTACTTGTTAATTATATTTATTATATATATATATATATATATTAAAATAATAACTAAAATTTAACTAATACAATATATTTCTTTCCGTTTAAATATTATTATAAAAGGTATTAAAAAATTCTTATTAATTATATTTAAAATCAAATGATTAATTATTATTTTTGATAATTACTTATTATCTTTACGCTGCTTTTTTATATTTTATATGTTAATTTATTCAAATAAAAGGGATATTAATTAATTTAAATTGTTACATATTATTATATATATTATTATATTTATGGTATAATTTGTTCTATATTATTTAATTTTTTAAACATTTTAAATATGAAAAGGGTCATTCATCTGCAGATTCACCTCTACGAATCTGAAGTCACTGTTCTCTTTTCTCCTCTATCAACTTTCGTATTTTTCTCGTGCCACACTATTCCTTTTTTTCCTAGGGTTTATCATCGTCTCATTCAATTAATGCGTTTTCATTTCGTTTTCGTTTTCCGGTGTTGGCTCCTCGGTACTTACTTTTACTGATCTCGCATGTAATCCGTATGTTGAATTATTTTGATTAGACTTTTGTAAGCCCTTTGACGCGGCATAGGCATCGAGTGGCGGCTTTTAGAACGGCCTGGCTGCGAAGCAGGAGAGCGACGACGGCGAAACCATAGATGACGGAGGCGTCGGTGGTGTAAGAGCAAAAGGTTTTGTCGTCGCATCGGTGTGCTTCTTCTTCCTATATTATGTTCTTTAACATCGTCACACTCTTTCTACTTCAAACTCTTCGTGAACCTAATTCTTCCTTTTCCCTTTTTTTTTTCCTTTTTTGTACAGAGCTTTTTTGCCTTCATTGTCAATATTTAGTTCATTGCAAAAGTTTTCAGAGGGAGTATTTTAAGAATTCCTGCTTAGTAAGTGAAACTTATTCTATTTATAATTTGGAAGCATTTTTTATTTTGAATTGATTTTTTTTTTTGCTGTTTTGAAGATTTACATAAATATTTTGACCAAATTAATCCTATAATGTTCATTGCAAGTCACTGTTTCTGCTGAATCAAGCATGGATGCTAATGCAGGAAAAATTTCCTTACTTAGAGAAAATGAAACATTGCTGAAAGCAAATAAGAGTCTAAATTGTTCATTATGTCTTGATCAACCGTAGGGAGGTTTTCCTAAAATGTATCATAAATTTTTATTAACAATATATACCAATTAAACTCTTAATTTTATTTCTATGTTAGGGATTACTTAGAGTTTTCTTTCCTTGACCATGTTCAATTTTCACACTAATAGTCAATTATATATACAAGGACAAGTATATATTGAATTAAATGAAATGAATCTGAAAGAAAACAAGCAGTTGCAGTAAGTTGTGCTTATGGGATTCTTTAATTTCTTTATGCAAAACCAAAACTTGATCATTAACTCATTTCTTTGTTTTTGACCCTAATTAATTCTTGTAAATTTTATCATGAAGGTGGCTAATCAACTATCCAGCAAACCGAAAAGCTCTGCTATATATTCTTCTGACCTGCAACGGACTTTTGAAATAGCACAGATAATTACAGTGAATGTGGAGAACAAGAGGTTTGAACACACAATAAATAAATTATCTTTTAAATTAATTTACATAATAATTCAAACGTTTTTAAATTTTATCTAAATAATTTTCTACTTAATAAATTCATTGTAATGTTTGTATAACAAATAAAAACCAATTCCACCTTCCAAAGTCATATACCACCCATCTACATGTTCAAACATGATTTAACTTTGATTGAAAGTATAGGTTGTGAAGGATTTGGAGCTACAGGAAAGACACATTTGTGTGTTGTGGTTATATTCAATGGTGAGAAAATCATTGAAGTGAAACTGTTGTTTTTGGGTCACATTTCTTAACACTTTGAAGCAAACTTTATATTTCCCAACTTATAAATGATTAAATGGATGTATTATTCTACGCTTTTTAAGTTATTAATTTATATAGGACAACTCCTATTTTACTGAATAAGAATAAAATGGAATATTTTACATGTTCTTTTACATGCGGAATTTACATTTTTGGCCTAAGTTGTGTAGCAAGTATTTTCATATTCAATTTGGTTGATGGTCTATATTATGCAGATCAAACTTCCAGTTCATCTGGCCATGGGAAGAGTGGGCTTATGTCCTAGACCTCCCAAAGTGGGCTCCACAACGTGTCTTTGTCCAAGAAGTTTTGGAGAGGGAAGTTCGCTTGTCATACTGGGACAAAGTTAAGCAGGTAATTTATCAAAGCTAGAACCACAGTAAATTTTACTTTTGTTGAAAATTGCCCTATAATGAGACAATTAGACTGCATTGCCACTCATGATCTTTTCATGGTTATGGATATATAGGGAAATCATAAATGGATTAGATATTTTTGTTTATCTGTTTTTGTTATGTAGAGGAATGGATGCTTTGTTAAATAGAATGATTTTTTATTTTCCCCTTTCTTTATGAGGTAACTCACTCCAGGATCATATGTCAGGGGAATTGTTGCGGAATCTTCTTAGAGAATTTGAACAGAGAAAAGATAGTGAAAATTGAATAAGAGAATATTTTTATTTACTGTTTCCACACATTGATTGTTATGTACAAGAGGTATTTATAGACATATATGTCTAAGAAGCTGTTATAAACTAACAGCTGTACAGAGAAAAAATATACAATGAAAGAAACATAGCTTTTAATTTTAAGAAGATACTCTTCCATAGATTTAGATTCCAGTCTAACAACACACGTTGCAATGCACAATTGCCTTGCTCGAGACTTGGTTTGAAGTACGAAGTACTCATGAATTTTGTCCCAAACTTCATAGAAATGACTGGCACCAAGCACATGAGAAAGAACAGACTTCGAGAGTGTACATTTAAGCCAAACCAGTAGCATCTGATCTTGAACCTTCCTAGCTTCATATTCAGGATTAACAATGTCTAGTGTTCTATCTTGTTCAGTAAGAAATCGAGAAGGAATAACTAAATTTACCACGGAACATTGCAATTTGTGTGAATTTATGGGTTCAACATACTGTCTCTAGTGAAGATAAATTGTATTATCCAGTTTCTTAGCAATTGAAGTTGGAAAACCAATGTAGCAAAAGTAGAAGTCATGATTTTAGCAGTGAGAAATCTTGAAAAAAAAATGCAAAGCTAAGGTTAGAAGCTCATAGTGAAAACACACCTGAGTAAACCTTAACAAGCTAGCAATCTGAACAGATCCAATGTCTTGATCAACAACTAGAAAGAAGCCCAAATTATAGATTTGAACACAATTGAACTGAGAGAAACAAACACAAGTAAAAATTCACCAGCGAGAAACAGTTTGTGAGAGTAAAGAGGTGTGAGCCAGATTTGAATTAATTCATCAAATTCAACTTGAACTAACAGATGTAAGTAACTTGAATTGGAATTCGAACAAGGTCGCTGATTAATTTCTTCACCAACAACAAATTTGAACCAGAATTGACCAAACCGCATTAGACGGCACCAATTCACAAACATGCAGGAGGTCAGCAAGAAGTGAAACGAACAATTAACCGATTGAAACTTAAGTAGACTGAAGCAGAAGTAATTGAAGAGTTAAATTCTTCAAATCAACAATTCTGAATTGGAATTAACCAAAGCTCACAACATCAAAAGATTGAACAATCACGAACTCATCAAGGAGTGACATCAGAAGTGGGTGTCATGTTGAATTTCTTGTCCGAGTAAAAACTCCTTTTTTGTCTGAGTTTTCCGGAGACAAAACACAACCTAACGGAGATGTTGATATCTGCGTACTCTCTACCTTTTTCTCTTACGCCCATGCTTTGGTCTGCTAGGGCCGAGGAGCTTACAACTGAGGGGAAGCAGATAGGTCAAAGAGCTTGCAGAAGAGGAGAGCAGCTTATCTTCTCTCACAGCAAGTTTCCCTACCCTAATGTCTGATCTCTGTTTTTGGCTTTGTATTTATATTTTATCTGAAAGAAACAAACAACTTTAATTGACTAAAACACATTAAATTTTTTTTTATCAACGTCTTTTTGGTGAAAAAGGTGTCTTGTGGCTATTTATTACTCCTGCATTTTATTGAATGTCATGCTTAAGAATTCAGTTGTAACTTAATTTATTATGTGATTTAGAGGTTATTTTCATTATCTTTTATTTCTACGCATGAGTATGTAAGTATGATTTTGCATTTTTTGTAGGATATTATGGTTCACGTTGTGAAACTATGGTTTATGATATTTTATTCCCATCCTACTAATCCTGTCTAAAGTTTTGATATTGACTACATTGGATGCTTTTCTATTAGCAGCAGAATTAATTGAAAGGTGTTTTTTTATATAGTTGACATATTGATGTTTTTATGGTATGTATATTTTCATGATATTTTGTAGAGTATTGAAAATGCACCTCGTTTGGAAGAATTGCTTCCTCCAAAAAGCGGGCCAAATTTTAGTTTTGGTTCAGAAGATGGTAAGGAAAGCAATGAGCATGCATTGTCTGGAAAGCTCAACAGCATGGTTAAAGGGAAGTCACCTGTCCGTGAAATAATCTCTTGGATTGATGAAAGTGTGTTTCCAAATAATGGTCTAGAAGTTACACTCAGAGTGATTGTACAAACTCTTCTCAATATTGGATCCAAGAGTTTCACTCATTTGATAACTGTCTTGGAGAGATATGCGCAAGTCTTTGTGAAAGTATGTCCAGATGAGGATCGACAAGTCATGCTTATAGCTGAAGTGAGTTCTTTCTGGAAGAGTAACACCCAAATGACAGCAATAGCTATTGACAGGATGATGGGTTATCGACTCGTTTCAAATCTGGCTATTGTGAGATGGGTCTTCTCAGCAGAAAATATTGAGCAATTTCATACATCGGATCGTCCATGGGAGGTAAATAATTGAGGATTTTATGGATAGATTGTTAACTCTTTCCTCCTGAGCTATAGGTCTACAGGGGTCGGAAACCATCTGCCTTTTGCTTTCAGTTTGTATTTGATGTGATCAACGTTTGAATTTTTAATTTAAGTGCTCATAATTTGCATCCTTTTGTTTTTGGTTTGATTGTCATGGATTATGAATTGTATCATGTATTGAATTTTCAGGTGACCATCATGATAATTATTTTTTTCTTTCGTATAGTAATTTCACCGATTTCTTTTGAACAGATTCTTAGAAATGCAGTAAGCAAGACACATAATCGTATTTCTGATCTACGGAAAGAAATATTAACTATTAAAAAGAACATTTCATCAGCCGAAGAAGCTGCCATGGAGGCAAAAGCTGAGCTATATGCTGCAGAGTCAAAACTTACACTCGTGGATGGTGAACCAGTTCTTGGTGACAACCCTGTTAGATTGAATAGATTGAAATCACATGCTGAAAAGACAAAGGAGGACGTGGTGACTCTTACAGAATCTTTACAATCTAAGGAAGCTCTTCTTGCCCGAGCAATTGAGGAAAATGAGGTAATTTAAGTAAAATTTGTATAAGTTAATTGTTTGCATAAAGTTTTTTGTATCAAACATATGTGTGCAATGTCTGGGAATGGTTACATTTTTCTGTTACAGCCAGAGATAACTTTTCGAAAAAAATAGATGTGCCAATAGTGTTTCTAAGAAAATTTTCGTTGTATTGTTGGGTATTTGCACATACAGGCATTATTTATCTTGTTGTACAAAAGCTTCTCAAATGTGTTGACCGAGCGGCTTCCTGAAGGAACTAGAACACTGCATGAGTTGAAGTCTGCGCAAGTAGATGTGATGGCAGTGGACGCTGAAGAGCCACCATCAATGGAATTAGATGACGAAAACCAGAGATCTCAAAACAGGTTCTCGTGCCTGTCCTTCTGAACTAGATTAATAATTAAGAGAAGTTAATGTTTCTCTTGCTTTGTACACAACACATGTGCATATTATTATTATTTCTTTTTAATGTCTTGTACAGTCAGTCAAATGGAGAGAAGAAAGGTGTTGTAGGTGAAAAGGAGCAGTGGTGTATCACCACTTTAGGCTATGTGAAGGCTTTTTCTAGGCAGTATGCTGCTGAGGTTTGTTCCATTCCCTGCTTGCATTTATCTTGGCTTTTTTAAGGGCATGCCTTGTAAACAACACTTAGCACCGATTGCTCTAGATTCGTTTAGCTCTAAAAACTTGGTTTAAATTGTTGCTTGCAGATATGGCCCTATGTTGAAAAGTTGGATGCAGAGGTATTGACAGAAGAAACACCTTATCTTTTTAGGGCAGCTGTTTATACCGGTCTTCGAAGACCAATTCATGAGGCATGATCAATTTCTTACTTCACCTCTGTGCTATGTTATTTAGAATAACTTAATTCCATTCTTTAGTCTGCTATTTAAGCATTTTCATAGTCTGCTAACAGCCTAAAACTGTATGCAATTGTAATTTAAAAATGACAAGGTTGGTATGATGAGTCTCTACATCTAGATTCTAACAGGGACTTGATCTCCGCTGCTGTACATTAGATTTCGATTATAGCTTCTAATTGGACCTCAAATACCCAAAAAATTGAGTTTGCACTATACCTGTGTTGTACTTGATATAAAATGAAAATTGAATTCCGTTTATTGCTTTCAAATGCCTCGCTTGGTCGAGAAGTAAAATCTTATATAACCTCATGAAAAAAAAAATGCTTAAAGAGGGGAATAAGTAAATTCAAAATACTACACTTGATGTTTGCCAAAAGGAAGGAATTACAAGATTCAAAACACTTTGTGCTTAAGAAAATTAATAATATTGAGCCAGATAAATTGAAGCGTAAAACCAGCTTGCAACAAACATGGGTTGTATGGATGTTATAATATAAAATTATGCAGGCCTATAAAACTTGCAATGCCGCAATTTATAGCTTTATGTATGTATAGAAAGACGTCTATCTCAGCAACTACGATGTATGTTTAAAGCAACTATTTTAAATTTAACACTGGTGATACCCATAATCTGTTTTAAGTTTTGTAAAATTGACCTCAATTTTAAATTGGCATCATACTCAGTTTCGTGGTTTAAAGGTAAAAAAGAGAATTTGTATATAATAGTTGTGGACAGTGTAAGTATAATTAATTTACAATTGAACTTGTGCCTCCCGTACACTTCGGTAAACTGGGATTTCATTCTGACAGTTCTATTGACAAGGAAATCAACTCATGGAACACACATTATTTATTCAATGATATTATCAAAGTAATTTGATTAATTGTATATATTATTTGACTGGTTCATAAATTGGGTTTGATATAATGAAAATAGTGTATGTTGATAAAGCGAATATGTAACTAGGCAAATAAATTTGCCTTTATGGTATTGCTCGAACCTAATTTCGTTTTGATTGAGAATTTTTACGTTTATTGGGTATGGAGAATTTTCAACTTTTTCAATTAAGTATGGGGATGTGTATTAGAATGTACATATGCCTACCATAATATATCTTCATCCCGATTTAAATTATTAAAATATTCACAATTAGTTAAGTAACTCTCTCGCTCTCTCTCTCTCTATATATATATACTTGCTATTTTTTATTTTTTTAATTATTTGGTTTGTCATGAAACTCATTTGCATCTTCAATATATTTTTTATTTTATCATAACTTTTATGTAATTATGTTAAAATAATGTATGTCAATTAAAAAAAATTTATGGCTCATATTTGAATATTTCTATTATTTTTTGATATTTTTATTTATCATATATTTTTCTTTCACGTGAGAATGTTTAATACTCTCAATTTAAGTGTTTAATAACATAAATCTTTCATTTACTAGGTAATATAAAAAAATATTATTTACTTATTATTATTCATTTTTGTTTTATTTGAAGAACTCTTTTGTTTCGCTAAAACAATTTTCGTTATTTTCAACCATTGAGTATATATGTTGATATTTGAAAATTTTTTTTAGATCTCTAAAGTATTTTTCATCTTATCATACCTTTAATTATACATTTGTTTTTTCTTTGTGCGATTTCTTTCAATAGTCTCTCAAATTGTTTCTAAGACACACATTTGTTAATTTTTTTATATTTTTATTTGTTGTTTATTTTCATCATGTAGAATATTATTTCGATATATTTTATCTAATTATTTTTTATTTTCTAACTCATTATCAATCATTGTAATTTTTTCACTATAATTATATAAATAACTTTTATTTATTACAATATAAAAATTTAATGTAATTGTCATGAATATTTTTTTTATCACCATTCAACATATATTGGAGTTCAAAAGATACAAGATCTGTGTCAAAATTTTATTATCATGTTTATTATTTGTTCTTTGCGTCATTTTGATCAAGTGATGTATTAGAACTTTTATTAGTGTATAAAAAAGATATTCATTAGAACTTAAAAAATTGAAGTAAACAAACATTTAAAATATATTTTAATTTGAATATTTGTTTTTCTTTTGTATTTTTTTTAAAATATTTTTAAATTTTATCAACTAGTTTTCATTAATGTTTGCAAATTTAATAAATGTTTTAGTTTTCATAAAATTTTATTTGGTATTCTAATATAAAATGTAAACAATTATAATTTATTTCAAAGTATTTGATATCGAAGAAATAACCATCCCAATTTTAGCAATTTAAAAAAATTAATAAAATAGGATTGTTTCACTATAGTAATCAAAACAGTAGATCGAATGTATAAAGTCTATTAATACAGTCCTAGAACAGACATGACTATAAAAGTATAACATTTATACAAACCAATTAAAAAGACCAATTCTAATTCTAAGCATAGACTACTCGTTTACAATAGCTCTCATTGAAACCTTCTATCAACTTAAAATATGACTCCTCAATCTCTAGAGGTGCCTTTGATACTGCGTTCACATCTGCTCCCACCGAATAGGTGATCATCGTAAAAGAAAGACAAATAACATAGAAACACAGAAGAAGGGTAAGCTAATGTAAACAAGGAACCATTCATATGAAAACTTAACTTAGTTTACTAACATAACACACATAGGCATAAAGATACAGTTGACACTTAACTCAATTATCCGAATACATGCAAGTGACATCGGATCTCTTGACTTGCAACTGTGTGTGGTTCCCAAACTATGCATAGTTTGGCCTCAAAGGGTTATCACCCAACCATTTACAAGGTAAATCTCATTCACATCCAAGACTTGATCAAGTCCAGTGATTAGGATCTCCTGCTACTTCTCATGACATAACTCACTCTACTTTATTTGAGCATTAATGATTATTAGAGCGTCAGGATATCAACCAATACCAAGTCCTTATGTCATTGCATACACTAAAATACCACCATATAGAACTTCTCCTTGAAATTCCTTAAACATCATAACTTTGCATGTTCACACAACATTTCATACCAATTATCATCTTATATACCCACAATAGCATTTTTATCTCAATTTATAGCAATAAGGACTATAGAATCCAGTTCAAGTATACACAGAACATCCAAAGTAACCAAAACAGCAAAAACAGAAAAACAGAGCAATTGACACTATACATAGAATACATCCAAAGGTGAAAACCATTTCTCTAACCACAGACTTCAAAACAAAGATCCCACCTGTCAAAATGAAGATTCACGTGTCTAGAATCTATTGTCAAAATTTCAGCTTAATCTGACGACTAACAAATCGATAATCTTTATTTTACCAATAAGACGAAGTGTTGAAAACAAAGTAGTGCTCAACGCCAGAAAGTGGCGCCCAGTGCTGATCAGTTCGTAAAAGCCAGCGCTCAGCGCTGCCATGGTGAAGCTTAGCACTATATCAGGTATCAGCAATCACAAATTAAGGTTTTTGAACAAGATGAACCTATTTCATTGCTCCAATTGGTACTTCTACTATAGGCAGTGGTCAAAAAGAGTTTTAAATTATAGTAGGTAACACCAATTAGATCCATGATCCAATAACTCCATTTTTCTCAAATACCCTTAATTCAAACAATATAATCAATTTCAATTCAATCATTTAAAAGTTCAACATACTACAATCACAACCATCAATAATTCATCATAGCATATCAAATACTTCACAATCATACAAGATATGACTCACTCATTCTAAAAATTATTAGCTTCCCTTACTTGACAAAGCGACTCTACAGACCCAAATCACTCAAAGAACATTAAAACACATCTAACTCCACAGGATGCTCTATCTAAACATAGAAACATCATAAGAAAGATTAGGACCTACCATTATGATTATTGATCAACAATGACTCATACTGATGATTAAAACAACGCATGCAAGCAGAAGATGACTCACATATGATAGAAAACAGAATTAGACAAAAAAGAGGGCGGAAAACTCAACTTACGCGAACAGAGAAACTGATCGGTTCAACTTGAAGAGCTCGCCGAGAAGATCAATCTTACGGTCTCGGTTCTTCAATCAGACAACCAAAGAGACATAACTTCTAGAGAAAAGTCAGAAAATTCTAGAAAAGTGATTTCTAGAAAGATGATGTGTTTTAAAATAATGAAACTCTTTTATAACAATTTTATTTATACTAAAATATTTTGATATTAAAATAATTGAGTTTGATATTAAAATAATTGAGTCTCACTATTTTTAAACCATTATTTACAATTCCATTTTCTAGAGTTTCACGTAATATAATGAAAATAATGTACGGTGATGAAGAGAAAATAGTGAAAATAGTGTATGTAATTTAAGGATGGGGTCATCTCATAAAATTGAGTTTGGTTTAAACCTTACAAATGCTAGATGATTCACTTTTAAAATTGGAATGCCTCAAAATTTCAGCACTCCTTAGTTTTTTCTCTAAATACAGAAGCTTTACTTACAGGAATCAGATTTTGGAACTTGTCGGAATTTAAAGGACGGATCCAACATTCTAACCACACGTCTTTGTATCTACGAATCATGTTACGCAGTAGTCATGTTGACAAAGTAATTATTTTATTCCCAATCTAAGATGGTTACAAAAATTATATCTTGTTCTGAATTTGAAAAGAATGGGACCACAGCAGAAAACCTCCGAGTTTACACCCATACTCTTATCTGTCTTTAACTTTTAATTTGAAGTTTTTCACATCTCCGTACCATGCCCCCTGGACCCTGCTGCAGCTCCATTTGTCCACATTCTCACTGGTTTTTATTTTCCAAACCCACTCCTTCCTTCCCTTTGGCTTTCATAGAAAATTTAAGAATTAAATATTTTAGTGAAAATTTAAATTAATTTCTCTTCAAACCTTTAATCCAATTTAGTCTTTTAAGAAATATATAGATTTAGTTCTTTTAACTAAATTTTGTTAAATTTATTTGATGTTTTAAAGATGTTTCATAATAGCATTTGAATTGTTTAATTATTTGACATATTTTTACTTTAATATTAGTTGAAAAATGTTTTTAAAATGTCAAATAAATTTAAAAAATTTAGTTAAAAAAATTAAATCCACATATTTTTAAAGTTGAAAGACTAAATTGGATTAATGTTTCAAAAGTAGACTAATTCCAATTTTCGTTTAAAGATTGGAAACCAAAAACATATTAAAGCCAAAACTTAAATATATTGAATCGGGTGATTCTTATTTTAAATGATTTCATTTTTTTATTTAGATAAAATAATTTAAAATTTTTATTTAAACAACATATTTTACATTTTTCATCAAATACAAATATATATTTAAATATTATCAAATTCTAATAATTCAAAAATATTAATATTAGTTATATATTAAAAAATATTAATATTAACATTGTTGATTAGAGTTTCTTTTGTCGAATTTTCAATCAATGTAGTTAAAATGTTCCCAACCCACATTGAAAAAAATAATAATTTTAGTCATTCTTAGTCAAATTTTTTCAATTAATAACAAAAAGGTTTAATTAATCGGATGGTACCCATTTTTGTTCAGATGTGTCAATCGAGTCTCAACTTTTGAAAAAATGTCTCAATTAAGTCTCTTTCAGCAAAAAAAAATATTAACGAGGTTAACTTTATTCATGAACTTTACCACTAAATTTTAATAAAAATATCAATACTTAATTTTGTAAAACATTTTAAATACCAATACCGTTAACCGTGTTAATAACTTTTTTCTGAAATGGACCTAATTGAAATATTTTTTCAAAAAGTGGGACACATTTGACACCTCTTTGAAAGCGAGTACCAAACTGATAGATCTGAACGAAAGTGGATACCATCATTCTAATTAAACCTAACAAAAAAATATCTTAATAAATTATTGATGAAGAATAATTTTAGGATGTGTTCTTTTTCGTTGATATACTGTTGTAGTAGACGAAATGAAGAGGATTTCTCATGTTTCATTTCGTAGATTTGCATTATTTGTGGGAGCTGAATTGAGAGATGAACGAGTGAGAGTATCTTTGGTGTGAGAGGATATTTGAGGAGAATGATTGTAGATGGTGAGTATTTTTACTGAATTGCCCTAAATTGTTATGTATAATTTGACATGCAGATTTTACTATTTTGTTTGTGGTGTTTGTGAGGTGGATTGTTAGTGGATCTGTGTTGGTGAGTAGGTATGGGGGAGAAGGTGGTCTGAGGAGTGTCTATCCCTTCAAAAGAGAAGAAGAAGAACAATAAATAATAATAATAATAATAATAATAATAATAAAATATTAATTTTAATTATAAGGGTAAATCAGTAATTCTATATTTTAATCTATTAAAACACTTTTTATAGTTATTAATCAGTTAAATCACTCATAAACTGCATTTTAAACTTTACATTCTTCCACCTTCAATCCATTAAAATAAACACAAAAACTTTATTTTTAAATTTACTCAAATTCATCTAGTTATTCTCTTTTGAATCCATCATTCACAAAAGAAAACATCCTTAGGGTATGTTCACTTGTGATGATAGATTTGGGGGAAGAAAGGATGAATTTGAATGAATTAGAGAGTAAAAGTTGTGTTGTTACTTTTAAGGGATTTAGAGGTGAAAATAAATGAATTTAAAAGTAATATTTGGTGAAAGTTTTTGAGTGATTTGATTTATATGATAGATTAAAAATTAAATTTATTTGAAAGAAAAATAAGATTACCAAAATTGTCCTTGATGTTATAAGTTATATAAAATCATATTTAGATGAGTTTGTTTTATTTTATAAAAAAATTAAATGAATAAATTAGAAAAAAATAGTTATTTTAATAAAAAAATAATAAAAGTTTCAAGTCATGTCTCCTTAAATTTTCTAAATAGTAAATCTTCAGAAAGAACATATTAAGTCATTTGACATAAAATCAATCGAGAAATACAATAATCATAACATATGTTAATAAAAAAGAATCTAATTTATATTTGTCACTCCTCTTGAAGTGAGAGAAAATTCTGATTAAGGTTGAGTAAGAAATATCAGTGATATATAATAAACATATATCGAAAAATAATTCTTATTAGTGTCAACTAAAATAATTCTAACCAAATTCAGTAGAAAAGTAATTTAGCCAAAAAAAATAAAATAAAATTAAACCAGCATTGATAGAGAAAAATCCTAACCTACAGTATCCATAAAATAACTTTAATTAATGTTAAGTGAAAAACAATCCCAACTAACCTAAACGAAAATTAACTTCAATTTAGGAAAGTAATTGTTTAACATCATTCAGAAAAATATATTAATATTGATGAAAATAACTGTTAATTGAAAAATAAATGTGATTTGATCAACAATAAAATAACCTTGATGATGTAACAAAAGATAAATACACTTCATTTTTAGAAAGAGAAAAAACCTTCTTCTTGAGTTGAGATTATAACATTCAAAGCTCGACCAACTTAACAACATCTCAGCCTTAGTCAAGCTAATGACATCGCAATAAAAATTGAATTGAAGAGAAAATACGAAAATGAGAAACATAAATTTAAAAGTATGAATAGTTTCATATTCTTGCTTTTTTTAAGGGAAATTTGAAATTGCCCTCTTTTAACTAATTGAATTAATCTAATATTTTTTTTCTAGCTTTTTACCCCAATAACATTTTATCATAACTCAAAATTTTCCATTAAAATCGATTACCTTTTTTAAAATTTTCTATTCAAACATTTAATAACTTCACCTCTTCACGGGCTTAATAGTGAAGCTAACAAGTGTAACATTGCAACACATTTTATTGTGGTTGGTCTGAGAACAATACGTGTGTAAATATATCAAACCAATGAGAGACTAGTCCTTTTCAGTCACATTCAAGAAAATTTGATTGGATAATATTTACCAGATAACCAGTTAAAATAAATTATTATTTTTTTTTATAAAGTCAATGCCATACATAATACATACACTTCTACTTTTATACCATTGTTGGAAGAGTTAAACAAGAAAATTACTGTAGAATGTAAAGTGCAGTGTTTTAACTTATAATATCGTAGTTGTACGTTAAATCGATACAAAATTGATTATAATCGATTTTTTAACGTAGAGTAGAATTGATACGCATTTGCTTTTCAAAATTAATTAAAAAATAAAAAATTTACGTTAAATGAGAAATATCTAATTCTTATTTCTGTTTTGGAGAATTGATTCTAGCTGAACCAAACACACCCTTAACTTATTTATTTCCTCATTTTTGGAATATTTTTGTATATTGTTTATTTGCTGAAACTTCAAAATATATTAATAGGTAATAATTTTTATGTTTTAAAATATATTAACATGATTTTTAATTTATCAATTTCAGTCTATTTTAAAGACAACAGAGAATAAAACTTAAAAGTTCAGTGAAAAGTCTGGATTCTTTTCTTACTCTACAAACACTCTAAAAAATTATCCAAACAAGAAGATGATAGGATGGGAGAATCTTAAACAAATTTGTAGGTGTGTTATATTTTAGACTAGACATGCATGTGGCTCCAATGGAAGTATCTGAAAACCAGAAGATAGGTCTAATATTCTCATGATTCACCATGTTGTAGAACTCACATGGTAGGGTTGAGTACAAGGCCAAAAGAAAGTGGGTCCCTTTTCATTATAAAAATCTAAAGGCTTCACCATGTGAACTGTGTAAAATGAATCTCACAGTGTCCCAATTTCTTCATTACCCTTTGGAAAATCGAATCTCTTATGCACTCTCCACAACCGACAAATCCACAGAAACAAAGGTTTCATAAATATGGAAGCAAAAACATAATTGTATACCACACCCTCTTCCTTGCTTACCCCGTGATTCTCACCAAATGCACCTCAAATTTAACTCTCATATTCTATTCTTGCTTCTTATATTATTACATCTCTATCTTTTCCCTTCTTCAAACATACACAACACAACTTTCTGCACCCTTTTGTTTGCTCCCATGGCCACTGTGATGAAGCTATTTTTTTCCATTGCCATTTTTGTTATCTTGGTTTCAAAAGGTGCGAGTTCAACTACTACTGAGCCTACAATTTCAGCTTCTCCTGGAGTTTTGCCTTATGTGTCTGCCCCTGATATTTCATCATTTTTTCCCACTCCAAGTGGGTATGAACCAGAGAGTTATGATGCTTCTTCTGAGGCACCAGCTCCAGCACCCTCTTCAGGGGAATTTGAGGGCAAGAAATCTTCTGCTTCACCTAGGTTCCATTCTGCAGGTGCCATTGTTGCTTTTGCATTCATAAGTGGCATAGTTATTGTTTGAGCATGTTCAAGGGTTTTTCACCCACTACACTAGAGTGTTCTTCTTTTCTATTATTCCGTCTTCTGCGATTCCTTTCTTGCTTGCTTATTAATATACTTGACACAGATTCACTTGTGCCCCAGTTCGTTATTTCTCATGAATTTTGTTCCAATCTCGTAGTTAGATCTTGCTACAGCAAAATTTACTGACTATTTCTATATTTTTTGGTTTTTTTTTTTAAGTCAATGCAGAGTATCTATGGACGCTTTTAAGGGACTAATGTTTGTAGTAAAATCTGATTCAGTATTAGCAACTATTTTTTCTTTTTTTCTGTCTAGAAAATTAAACTCGGGATTCTAGCAAAAAGACGTTTTCTACGACTTTGTACATTTATTTATACAGTCCATAAACTATAATGGGATACAAATAGGATAGGTTTATCGTATCCCACACGTATTTCATATATATATATATATATATATATATATATATATATATATATTTTAATAATTCTTAAAAATATTATAACTATATGATTAAATATTATTAATTAAAATATATAATAAATATATATCTTAATTAAAATCATATATATTAAAATTATTAATATAACAAAATTATAAATGTTGTCATCATAAAAATATTACTATAATTTTTTTATTTTAAAACGCTAAAACTTATACATTTAGAACGATGACACCAAAACCGAGAATCCAAATTAGAAATAGAGTTGTGATTTGAGACATTATTTTGCCTTATAATAGGTTAATACAATAAAGTAATTAATTAGATATTGAACAAAATTTTGAAATATTTTCTTATTAATAAAATAAAGTAAGGACCTCAGAATAAATGGTGCATGAGTTCACTGAAAAGGAGAAATGAGTATTTAATTTTTTTTTCTTTTAATTTCCGTTTTCACTTTTATTTTAAAAAGGTGTTACATATTTTAAACTGTATAATATTTTTAATCGTTTTATTTCTAACAAAAAAATACAAATAAGTTGACCTCATAAAATAGAGAAAGAGGATGATGAAGTAGAGAGAAAGATTAAATTGAACAAATTTAACTAAAATAGGGACTTATTTGAATAAAACACAAATAATCATAATTAAAACGGTCAACGCAATGTGAACAGTGTATACTTGTACCAATTTAAGTGGCGTCAACGAAAATGACGAAATTGAACATAATTAAGTAAAGTATGAACTAAGTTGAACGTGAACAAAAATGAAGGACTACATTGAATAAATTGGACCAAAATAGTATCTAAACCTAACAAGAATGGGAGTATGGTGTGATGTAGAGGAAAATCAATCAAAAAAAAAAATTAAGCAAAATTATTTCTAGCAATCATGACATAAGTGTTTTGGTAAGAGTTTACATATAATGTCATAGTAATAACAAAAATAGGGAGTATGGTGTGATGTAGAGGAAAACCAATCAAACATCGAGAGAAATTTTAATTGAACATATTAGTGAAAGTCCTTGTTCACGGTAACAATGACAAATGCTAACAAGCATAGTAACAAAGTCAAGCTTTTTGTTCTTATAGAAAGATACTCTAGGATACTAAATTTAATTAAATGGGTATTCTTGGAGTAAATATAACTAAATATGTTCAACTGAAGAGAAAGCAAGGGGAGCGATGTAAGGATGAAAAAACCATGCTCTAACTTGGTTTTAGTGTTGCTATGCTTATGCTGTTAAAATGGTTCAACGATGCTATAAAAACTTGGATTTGAAGAAGAAAAAATAGCATAAAGTTCCCATTTCGTACATACCAAAGAAGCCAAGTCATCCATTTTTAGTGTCTTAGCAAGCCCAAAATCCCCTATATAATTATCAAGAAATTACAGACAAAATTCAAAATGAAAACATCATAATCTTCAGAGTTGAAAAAAAATAATTTAATTCATTTTCAAATTGAACATAAAGGAGAGGAAAATAATCAACATGTTTATCGTATAAATTTGTCACATTAGTAAATCACTTGCAGAGTTTCTAAGCAATGCCAAAGATACCCAACATCAGCAACTAAACTTCTCAAACGACAATACATGAATTATGAAACCTGCATATATTTGTGGCAAAATACATCCTCAGGAAAGTAAACTCCATTCAGTGGCGGAACTTCACACAATATGTTGGGAGTGCCAAAATTTTGATTAAATTATTCTTTGGTCCATTTTTTTTGTCTAAAAATATCATATTGGTCCTTTAGTGTTTTTTAGTTTTAATTTGGTATGGATTTTATAAAAATTAATGCAATTTTATCTTTTTCGTTAAATTTTTTCAAGCGGAACAAGAATTTTTCATCAAAATTGATACTACGATTATGCCAATTACACCAACAAAGCAAATCATTCACAACTTCAATTTTGATGAAAAATTATTAATTTGATTTAATAAATTTAACGAAAAAGGACAAAATTACATAATTTTTTAAAATTCGGACCTGAGATTAAAAAAAACTAGATGACCAACTTAATATTTTTGAACGAAAATAAGAACTAAAAGAATAATCCTAAAATTTTTATACAAACTAGTCAAAACATTGTATTTACTTTTTTTATGATAATAAAAAATAATAAAATTACAATAATTATTATTATAATTATAAAATTAGATATAAATAATTTTTATAATTTTAGTATAATAAACGGTTCAATTTTAAAAAATAAAAAATGATTAAATTAAACAAATAACCATTTAAAAAATAATATTAATAAAATAATATTTTTATTTAAAAAATGTTTAAAAAATTAAATTAAAAAATAAATGTGAAAAAGAAAACTTTTTCTTATGTATAAATATAAATATGTAAATATTTATTAAAATATTAAATTTGAAAAAAATTATTTAAAATCATATATTAAATTAAATGTAACAAAAAAAATTGGGGGCCATGCCCCCCTTAGTCGCAACGTAGTTCCTCTGACTCCATTTGACTTTTTCATCAATGCAGCACTGTTAAACACAACAAAATAATAAGTAATCAACCATACACAACTAGAACTTCACATAACACTAGTGGTAGTTCACACTTCAAATATATTACTCGCATGTCTCCACATTTACAATATCCAGTAACAATGCAAACATAACAACCCTGCAACACAATCAAAATATGCTTAGCCGAAAAATAAAAGTAACAATAATCAAAATGGTGTGTCGTGTCTCACCTTCTCAACCCAAGCCTCTTTAAATTGACCAAGTTAAAGAACCTATACCATTTAGAGAACTCCTAATACTGTTGCACCTGTAAGACCCCAATAATTTAAATAATTAAATAAATAATTATTTAATAAATGCGTGTAATGGAAGTTTTTATAACATTAATTACTAGTTTTTGTGACTTGAAAAAATATTAGCTTAAGTGATTGAGAGTATTTAGTTGTGTTAAAAGGACTTGGGTTTGAATCCTATGTATGTCAAATTGTGTGTTAATTTAATGATATATTTTACAATGGTGCATGATATTATATTCCTAGAGGTGTAGGAGTTATCATGAAACTTGAATTGGTTGTGCATTTGTTTTGTAATTGAATGATCGTGTGTTCAAAGCTTGCTAAGAGCGAATTAAGCTTTTTTTTTGCCAAATTTCTTTTTCTCATGAATGAGAAGGGTCAGCAAACCCTAACCGTCAGAGTGAGTAGTGAGAAGGTCTGACGGTAATGTTGATGGCCATTAACATACGCAATTAAACATTTTCGTTTTTTTTTATGAATTGAATTAATTAATAGGTGATTAGGGTAGGAAGGGGAAATTTTTGAGAGCCAATAGAGAGGCCAAGTGAAGCTGTGAAAAGAGCTAATTTCGAGCACCTAAAGGAGAGAGAGTTGAGGACTGAGAACCATTGTTGGAGTGGAAGCAAGGACTAGGGAAGTGTTGGATTAAGGATACACACCAAACTTGAATTTTGAGCAAGGAATTCAGGTAAGGGGACCTGCTCTTTTATGTATTGTCTGTGAATGAATTAATGTGACTTGTTATGAACCAGTTGCATGAATTTTCCCCTATTTACGTTGTTTTCCGTAAGTTTCTGGGTTTTCGCCCAAAAACTGCCTTGAAGGCATGAGTGTGCTATCAGGTGACACATCAGATTTGACTAGTTTCTGGGTTCTGCTATGAACCGCCTGGCGGCGATGAACTACCGTCAGGTGGCGCGACGTTGTTCTGTACTGATTTTGTTGTGCTTTGGTGTAGGAGTCATTGTGACTCTTGGAATTGGTTGGTGTATACCATGTTTGCTGATTAATAATGTAAATTGAATAATTGGATTGTATGATAAAGCTTCGTAGCAAAGGTGCGAGTGTAATCATTGAATTATGATAGGGGTTGAGCGAGGTCAATTGAGAATTGATTTCCAGCGTCTGATTGTTAATTATTCGTATCCATAAATTTGCATTTTATTTTCTGGATGTGCATATGAATTCGGCCTAGTGTTATGGTGAGATAGGGTTGGGAAATCTAATAAATTTTTCGCACAAAGGGAAAAACTGGGAATTTCCCAATATCTAATGTGCCGCTTGGCGACGCATAATTGCCGCTAGGCGATAGCTGAAAGCTTTCCAGCTTAGTGTTCTGACTGTGCAGGAATCGAGAGTTACGTAGGGGTCATTGTGATAAATTTAGGTGAACAAGAATATTAAGCTTAAGCCTTGATAATTTGGAATACTATACTAAAAAGATTATGAAGGTGTGCTTATAGTGGTGGTATGTGTTGACATGAGAAGCCAAGGTGGTATGCTTCTTGAAGATTTGATGAACATTTAATGAAAGCTTTTGAACTATCTTGAAGCTATTACCATTGGAATGAAGCCTACATTGATGAAGGAAAGGAGATTTGATGATATCCATGTTGATCAAGGCTGGAACGTGTGCTCTCCACATAGTTACATCATTAAGAAAGTGTATTTGAAGTTTGTAATTCATATTGTAGACCTTGTAGCATTAAATATATGTACTTGGTCTTAGGTGTGTCTTTTAATATGTTGAATGGTTTTTCAATAGGTTAAAATGTCTCTTTTAATCTATTGAATGGTTTTTTAACAGGTTAAAAGGTTGATTGCAGTAGTCTTAAACTGCAACAAATTCAATCAGTTGATTTATTTTTTAATCGACTGATTTCACTTAAGTCAAGTGAAATCAACCGATTGATTTGGAAATCAACCTGTTGAATTTCGTAACAGTTTGACTATAAAAGCTGTGATTTTCAAAAGAGAGGTTGGTTGATCATTTTTTAGCGCGAATTTGTTCTGGAAACTTGTGGAAACTCTCTCCTTTGTGATCATACAGTTTGCAGCAGTTGAAGATTGATCTTGGATCAATTCTTGGAGCTTTTGGCTTGGTTTGGAGCTTGGAGAAAGTGGTTTGTGGTAGGCTGGGCTGTGTTACCACTCAAGTTTGATCTTTCTCAAGCTTTGTGTGTGTGCCTGGTGGTTTTTCAGGTCTGCAATAGGGTTCTTGCTGTGCTGGTGTGACTCTTGTGTGATTCAAGAGTCTTTTGTGTAGTTTTTGCATATTTTGAAAGTGTAAGGATGGATACTTTGTAAATCTTTTGAAATAGTGCAAAGTCAAGCTCAGGTTGTCTTGACTAATTAGATGTAACTCAGGTTTGAGTGAAGCAGTATAAAAATCTTGTGATCTCCTCTCTTCTCTAACCTTTCTCTCTTGCATATTCATTTTAAAGTTTCAAGAACTTGTGTTTTAATCATCTTTTTCATGTTCTTGCATGTTTTCATGACATTTGCAGTATTAAACATGTTTGCATAATCATTTAGAACTTGTCTTGATCATTCTTGTGCATTGTTCCTAGTTTAAAACTTGAATATGCATTTCTGTATTTTTCCCAGTATTTCAGTCGATTGTTTTCCTATTTCAATCGGTTGATTATACCAGAACAAAATCTGTTTAGTAAAATCAATCGATTAACTTTGTTTTTGACTGATTGAAAGTGTACAGTTCAATAGTGTTTGCATCCTAACTTGGTGATCTAATTGATTCAATTAAAGGTGGTTTTTAGCTTTCAAAGATAGCCTAAATTTTTAACTAGCCAATTCAACCCCCCTTCTTGGCATTTCAACCATTCAAAACTAACAGTATGTGCTTATGAAAGTGTGCTTATATTATATTGAAAAAAGTATGAAGGTTGTGGGCACTAGGAAAGTATGGGTTCTATTTGATATGGATGATAGATGTTGGATAATTACGATTTGGTAGAATAAAGTCTCAATTATAGCTGTGTAGATTCAATTGGAAGGTATTTGAGAGAAAAGTTTTGGGTACTATAACATTGTAGTAGAAGCAGATTGTTTGATGATGAGATATGGGATTGATGGTCATTTTCATAAGCTTGATTGAGTCATTATGCAATGGTAGAGTATTTGGTAAATCATAGGTCTTGCATGGAGGAATTGTGGAATGTGAATTATAGGTACTTGGAACTATATGGGGATGGCAGGGTACCAAGAATTTGACCTTGATTCACGAGTGTACATTTGAACTTTTGGAAGTACTTTAGATTGTAGTTCAATATGTTTTAGGTGCTAAAACCAGTAGAGTCTCGCTACTAATATAGCGTCTGGCGACACATGCGTGGCCGCTAGGCGATTGGACCCTCAGGGATCTCCTTGGAACATGCGGCATCTGGCGGTAAGGAGGGACCCGCCAGGCGATAGACCCTAAGTCAGTGGGTCTGGAAGCAGCTTGGGGCTTGGTGACAATGGTGTCTCGCCAGGCGGTTTACGCAGTATTTTCTCCTGGCGGCACTTAGGCAGCGCCAGGCGATAAGGCACAACCGGGAACTCTTTCTTTCTTCTATTATCATGTTGTGATGTAAGACTTGGATCAGGAGATGTCGTGCCATGAGCGGGTAAGTTCATGGATGGTGGTGAACACGTGATGATATGAGCGAGGAGGTTCATATCATGATACTCTCGTGTGGGGATACGAGCGGGGAATTTCGTATATTTTGTGCTAACACTTGAGAGATGCTGCGAGCAGGGAGGTTCATAGCTGGTGGTTCATGTGTGTTGGACTACGGGCGGGGAGGTCCGTAGTGTTGGACTACAAGCGGGGAGGTTCGTAGAGGCAGGACTACAAGTGGGGAGGTTCGTAGAGGTAGGACTACGAGCGGGCAGGTTCGTGTGAGTATCACATATCCTGAGTCCATGGTCACTTATTTGTGTGAATTGAAGGTTGAAAAGCCTTGGGGTGTTAAGGTCTTGGCCAAGAACTAGCTAGAATAAAATAGTTGGGTGTATCTTGATTTCTATTAACTTATATGTTAATTATTATGAGCTCACCCTTTTTGTTTGTGTTTGGCGATGATCGTGTGACTTGTCACATGAGAGCATATGATATTCCAAGTGATGTTGTTGATGCATAGCAACAAAGAGAGGGATAACATAGGGCCTTGGCTAAAGATTTTGATTATGTTTTGTTTTAATGTAGTCGGTGTTTTGGGAACTTGTAATACATTTATGAATCAATTTATTATAATTTTACGCGCGATGGATAATTTTAAAATTTTCCCTCGTTTGGGAATAAATAAATTATGATAGTGTTTTTCTATTATTAACTATTTATTTTATTTAAGTAATTTCCAGTTGGGACATTATAACACCATTACCCGTTTTGGGGCTTTTATTACTCTAACCAAGAATGCAAATAATCTGTTAGGAAGCCAGAAATAAACCGAGAAAGAAGAGTAATATTTTCTATTGAATACACTGAAAAGAACAAAAAATAGGAGAGCACTCTCTCCTCCAAGGGTTTCCCTTTCAAAAAGAGTTAAAGCTCAATCTACAAAATTCTCCTTCCCCCTCTCCTCTCCTATACAAGACAATATATAGACTTTCTTAGAAAGTCTCCCTCTGTACAACTACCCAGTTTACTATTTTTTTTTATCTCTTATTTTCTTCCTAACCTTCTCATTACTTCCATGCCTAATATTACTTTCCTCTATTGGAACAACCTTTTCCTTTAGGTTAAACTCTAGAAATTGAAGTTGCTTGTAGCCCTCATGACTTTCTTCATCCCTGCATTCAACTAGATCCTTTAGTCTAACCAAAGCATGATTGTTGAAATTTTCATCTTTGTTGATATCTTTTGTATAACCATCTCTATTGCTGACGTGGTCATACATATTGCAAATAGTTGTCATAAGAAGCAAACCAACAACACCTGGATCCGTAACATCTAGAAATATGTTATCAGGCACCATATCAACAATTTATAAGCTAATAACCTCTTTAATACAATGTGGATGCTTCAACAAGAAATCAACACATTCCTTATTTTTAGTTTCTAGTTCTGAAACATCACAAGTTTCCTTCAGACCAGGTAACAATTCATATCTTGCTTCTACTAAAACATTTGGTGTAACCCCAACTTTAAGTAGTTGATTTTCTCCAGTTCAACTTCATTTGAATTGTGTGGTCCCATCACCGAGTCAATTTCTATCATAGAAGCCCATTTTACATATGCTCCAAAATCATGTGATTGACCTTTATATTTAATGTTTTTCTCTTCGAACTTCAAAGTATTTTCAGAAACCTCCATCAAATCTATCTGTAGATCAGATCCTTTTTTAGTATTTTGCAAGCCTTCTACTTAGTGCAAAACATTACTCATTTCTTGAAAAACATCATCATCAATAGTCTTAACAAATCTAATGTCTTTAATGTCAATCAAACTCATCTTGGTCAAGTCATTCGCCCACAATCTAACCACCCTCATTTTCCTAAAAGGTTTTTTTTATAAGTACTAGGAGTCTCAATCTTGGTGGTGCAAACCGAAACCGAACATGAACCCCGATTGGATTCCCATTTTTCTTGCATAGGGCATGCAAGTTTGGCAAGAAATACTCCCTCAACTGATCTTCTGGTGTTAGATTTACTTGTGACACCAATATCTTGAATTCTTGGATGAAATTATCCCCACTCCCAGTCAAAGTTACTGCTGCCAAACTCTCAAGTAAAATTTCCCCACTCCCAATCTGTGTTACAATGGCCAAACTCTCAAATAACATGTTTCCCTTATTGCTTCCAACTATCCTTAGTTGAATTGTTGCAAGATCTTCCCAAGAAAGGTTCTTGGATTTTTTTTGCTAGGTCTTGAACCCTGGGTTTCACTTTCTTCCATGTTATAGAAGGTTGGGTGTACTTTTGTTGATCCTTTGATGTTCTGAACTTCAAAAACTGTTGTTGCCCTTCTTGTTTGACCTTGGGGGCCATTCCCTTCAAATGTGGGCAATTTCATTCTTTCATCCCACGGGCAAATTGGTTCTTCCTCACCCTTCTTAGTTCCATTATTGTCAATGGCATCCTCTTCTCCTTTCTTCTCCTAGTTGATTAACTTTTCTCCTCCATTAGAAGGTTTCCTTCCTTTCTTGATGTCTTGCAGACTATCTTTCTTAGCATTCATACCCATCTTTATCTCTTTCTTTCATTTCATGATATCTTAAAGAAGTTCTTCATCACCCTTCTTAATTTCATTATTGTGAATGGCCTCGTCTTCTCTTTTCTTTTCTTTATTCTTTGAATTTTCTCCTCTATTTGAGGGTTTCTTTCTGTGCCCAACACTTTCATCCTTCCTTTCACCATTGCTGAAACTATCTTCTTCTTTTTTCAGAACTTTCTCTCTTCTTGAAGTGACACAATATTTCTTTCATCTCTACCATAACTCTTCCTTGGTTACTGGATAAACTTTCCAAGATTTCCCCTTCTCTTTAAATCCGGCAGGTTGGACCAAATTGTTAGGAACCCAAAACTGAATAGACAAAGAAGAGAAATATTTTCTATTGAATACACTAAAAAGAACCCAAAATAGGAGAGCACTCTCTCCGCCAAGGTTTTCCCCTTTGCAAAGAGATAAAGCTCAATCTACAAAATTCTCCTTCCCCCTTCTCCTCTCCTATACAAGACAATATATAGACTTTCTTAGAAAGTCTCATTTTCTACAACTACCTAGTTTACTATTTTTTTTATCACTAATTTTCTTCCTAACCTTCTCATTACATCCATGCCTAACATAATCTTAAGTGGAAAGATTCTACAGTAAAAACTTCAAAACCAAGTCAAAAAGATAGGAATACAAATGGTTAAAGATTTAAAGCGAACATAAATGTTGCAACCACACGTTATATTCTAAAACATAATCCAAAGTGAAAAAGAGTGGCACATACTACCTATTTGAATGGAAGATCTTTTTTAGATGATTTTTTATATTGATACAAAGTACACATTAGATGTTTCAGAATTGAGTGCGGGAAAATTCTACTACACCTTAATGACAACTGGATTGTAACCATTCCTTACCCTTAAATATAGATAACAGTCACAACTGAACGACACAATCTGGGTTCAGTGTTTCACTTGCTCCTTCAACCTAGGAATTTCATTACGTGTTGGGCAACAACAACATCCCCACACAAATATGAATCGCTAAACATTACCTTTCGCTTATACATAAACATGAATCAATAACTTTTAAAAAAGAGAGTTTTGTGAACTTACCAAGTTATTTCACACACTCCCTTGCCTTTGTAGTGAATACTACAAAAATAGGGACCAACTCCCTCACCTTTATAATGTGCAGCATAGCCACCAACTCCATCACCGAAGCACGAACCCACTGCATATTCAGGGTTGAACGCTCCCACTATCGCGAATCGACCGTGCCTACAATGACCTGCACGAACACGCCTCCACCGCCCACCACTCCACTTGGGTGGTTCAAAACAACTGCCAAATTGTGTCAAGGGTTGGATGTCACGAAAATGATTTCCAAATTTTCCAATTGAATTGTGTGGACCACATGAAAGGGTTCAAAAATATCAATGTGGGACGAAGAAAGAAGAAAAGGAAATGTGAATGTGAGACAAAGAAAGAAGAAAGGGAATGTGATTGTGAGATGAAGAAAGGGGAGCTGAATAGGAAAATCCGAAAATGGGACACGAAAATGCTGAGAGGGAAAAGCGAAAGGGAAACCTAAAAATGAAATGGAAGTGAGGAAGTGAAATTTAACCTACCAAGTGTAGGTCATAACCCTCTCCAAGAGGAATTAAAACTGTCACTCTTGTTCTCATTTTAGACAATCCACCAAGTGATTTTAGATCATGTTAATTTGTGGGGGTTTTATAACCTCCGAAAAATAACCCCACTAAATATCATTTTTTTTGTAATGCACGTTATTTTTGTGTGTCTAGGTGTTTGACATAGGTATTTTTTAGATTAACCATGTTGTTTTCTTAAGTCCATCTTTGTCCTTATTTGGTTGACTTAGGTGTGTTCTTTGATGTTCTTTTCATTTGTTGATTTGAGCATGGTATTTTGCTAGTGTAAGAAGGCTAACAATATTCACTCCTGAGTTCACCAATATGCCTTCATATACTTGAGAGACTTGGTCCAATGTGTGTGTGTGTGTGTGTGTGTGTATATATATATATATATATATATATATATATATACACACACATATATATATATATGTGTGATATATTTTTTAAAATTGTGGTGTACATATTTGCATCCAGCAAGCACATGTGAGCATGCTAGGTATAATTTTTTTCAATTTCCACAGTCACACCACAATTTCTCCAAGTGGATTACAAATCTCTATGGTGGTCGAATGTCTCTTGAATTTTGTGTTTCTTGTATAAAAAATATAGTGCTCCTTATGTTAAAAGAAAGCAATGTATGAATGTTTGCCTTTGATTATGCATATTTCAATGCCTTTACTGCAACTTCAAAATAGACATGGCTAACAACCATCATGGATGCGACTTATATGCCTTTATCGGTCAAGAACTTATTGTAACGAGCGTGTCTGAGTAGTGCAGATTTGGGCTTTTACAGCACCCCTTTATGCCTTGGGTAAAGAAGAACATAAGCATATTTAGACACAATGACATTTTTGTAATTTCAGCGAACTTTTATGCCTCAATTGTCCAAATAATTGAGGCATAAAGGGTTTTTCCCTCAGTTCTAACATAATTGAGGCCTAATGTCTCCCCAAATTTTCAAATTTGCACTCTTTATTTTTTTTTAATTGAATTCAAAAGATTGGGCCTCGATTCCCTCCAAACCGAAGCATAAAAGTTATTTTCACTCAGTTGGAAAACACTAGAAGCAGAAAATTGTCATTTTAAAATACTTTATTTGAGATATATGGCCTTGGGTGGACTAGGAATCGAGGTAAAATGGTCACTTTTGGACTTTATTCCTCGGTTTTTCTCAGAACCAAGGCATGAACTTAGGTTAAAAATCCCTAAATCAAATCAGATTGCATTGTTCCCCTTTCTTCTCCCTCTCACGAATTCACCATCAACGTTTCGCTCTCCGTCGTGGTTATGCCACCAATGGACCTCTACTTCGCCGCCCTTATCGTTCACATGTGAACCCCTCGATTTTGCAGTATTTTCTTGCTTTTTCTTCGTTTTTGGTTGAATATGTCTGCACCGTCAGTTTTGCTTCGAATAGATGCAACATTGAGGGTTTCACGTTAAGGCACAATGATTGTAGGTGCATTGTTGACGTGGTGGTCCGAACAGATCTGATGTCGGGAAGTGGAGATGGTAGCAACATAGTGGTTGTAACAATGTAGGTGGTGGTCCGAATAGATCTAGTGTCGGGAGGTGGAGATGGTGGCAGCGCAGTGGTTGTGAAAGTGTAAGTGGTAGAAGCTTTGGGGTTTCTGATTCTGATTTTTTTTAATGACTATTATGTCTCAGTTGCCTCCATAATTTAGGAAGTAAGGTCCAATTTTATGCCTTTGTTCCTAACCGAGGTAGAAAGGTTACCCCTTTTTACCTCGGCTAGATATGTCTCGGTTCTTAAACTGAAGCAAAATGGCCAAAATAACCATAGTCGAAATCCTTTCATGCACTAGTGTATTGCCATAACCATATAAGAGATTAGAATATTTCTCATCTTCTTCAAGATTGAGTTGATGGATCAATGAGATTGGTAGTCATATGTTCTCACCATTGGTCGCTATCCCGTGCAAGAGTCCACTTATCTCTAAGGATATCATACAACAATTGTGATGCCTCAAAATTATCCTTTCTGATTATGTTGTAGTAGTGAAAAAATATGGTTGTCATTCCATATGCTGCAACTATTTGTTATAAATGTGTTTAGTAAAACAATTGAATGTAAAGAAATTGTGAAGTACAAATCAATTGCATAAGATAACTTGAGAAGACAATTACCTATGTTGGCAACATCTTTCTAGTGATGCATTTCTAAATCTCCTCATGAAGTTATGTGCAATGTGATAAATGTAGTACACATGTGCTGAGTTATTGTTGTTTCAACTGCTACCTTCTTTAGAGCATGCACTTTTGATTGATTTATGATGGTCGAAAATGAGATAAAGGTCATTTTGTAGAGTAATGTATCTGTGTAGGTTGTGCAAGAAAAAGAACCATGCATTAACAGTCTCACCCTATACTATAATGAATGCAATTAGTAATATGTTCTTGTGGTCATCTTATGCAATTGTTACAAAAAATGACCCTCTATATTTGTTGTACAAGAACGTCCCATCAATCTAGACAATTGGCTTGCAAAATTTGAAGCCATAAATCCAAGGTTTAAATGTTCGTAACATCCTCCTAATGATGATATGTTCTTCGACCAACTAGTTGTCTTGATATGATGGTTGGATATTCATTTTGCAAATAAAGTAGGTAGAGAAGGCAATATCATTCAACTAAAACCCTAACACCTCTTTTCCCATAAATTCCAACGTGACACACAAAAAAGAATTTTAAATGTCAAATTTATGGTTAGTATGTCCGTAAAAATAGAGTAAGAGAAAAAGTAGTTAACCTATATTTTCGTAAAAAATAATGAAGTTAAAAGGTGTTAATAATTGTGTTGTATGTTGATTTCACATTGCTACAACAAACTATATTTGTAACACCCCAATTTGGGATGTCACGGAAAGTAATAAAATGAACACGTTTGAAAAAAAATGATAATAATTGAAAACATACTAAAATAAAATGTTATAATTTAATTTAAATTGTGTAGTTCAAAACCTCAATTTGTCTAACAATTTTCAAATAACAAACACAAATAAAAGAATTTATATCATCTTGAACCTTAATGGTAAAACAACTTAATAAAATAATATAAAATCTAGTGTTCACCCCAAGCTCTCGTCATTCTGCTCCATGGCAAAAGCATTTATATTATTATCTACCCCCATATAACACACACGTTATATGATTATCACACATACAAATAAACAAATAGGAGTAAGTTAACCATAAACAATGATATATAAAAGAAATTCAACCAAATAGAGCATGACAATTATTACTCAACGTCTCATCCAAGTAAAATAGTTAAACATAGTATAAGCGAGAGAGTACAACACTTGAACCAATCCTCTACCATTACTTCACACAGGCAAAAAGGACCCATTTTCACTACTTCACACAGCAAAAGAGTCATCATTGGGTCTCTAGGTACGGAAAACCACATGCATACTAGGTATCTCTTGAAGCACCAAAGCAAGTATGATAACAAGCTAGTGGATGTAATTAAAATTGCACCACACCACCAATATTAACGCATGAGTGATAGCTAAAACAATTATGCATATAGGGGACTTAATGTGGAAATGCACTGCAACACAATGTATATACACTATAACGTTGCCACAAACGGAGATGAGGATTTCGTGCACCCTTTTGAATCATGTGATACCAATTATGAAAGAGACAAACATAGGAGAGAATAAAGAAGTGAAACCACTGCACCACATGAATAACACACAACACTTGCATGATGCAAGAAAACATAGACAACCTTTCAAAAGCACCAATGTCCCATCAAAGAATTAAATGTTTTAACACATTAGATGCACTCTTTCACCAACCAATAACTAATCATGTAGTTGAATAAAAGCTAATATTTTAATAATGACGAGAAAACCTAAACTAGCCCAAGGACAATTTACACCAAAAACTAGGGATGGCAAATATACTTGCCCCGTGGGTATTGCTCGAACCCGTCTTGTTTTGATAGGGAATCGTCACATGGACTGAGTATGGGTATGTGTATAATTAATTAAGTAACCATATATATATATATATATATATATATATATATATATATATATATATATATATATATTTTTTTATTTTAATATATATATATATATATTAATTTATAT
>Ga0214545_1003121_pt1 | contig 31824 bp, 14 predicted proteins | sample CNSS4metaG_FD_160064 | JGI IMG/M metagenome (GOLD analysis project Ga0214545, IMG submission 160064) | Root nodule microbial communities from cowpea collected in UCLA plant growth center, Los Angeles, California, USA - CNSS4 | ecosystem: Host-associated > Plants > Roots > Nodule | place: USA...
TGACATTGTTTATATATATATATATATATATATTGATGAAGGTTTCATTGAGATTAAAATCAATTGTATTTATTTTTCAACTGATATTATCGAACTATTTTTTATTTCAGTTATTTTCCAGTTAACTTTGTTAGATTTTTTTATCATTATAGTTGGTGTTTTTCAACTCATGTACACCTTTTTTTTTTCTTTTAAATTTATGTCAACTGAAATTATTTTCAGTCAATCAATTAGAGCTATGAATAACATAAGTTTGGATTAAATGTTAGTTGATATTTTTCTAGCCAACAATGAGAGGGGTACTTTTTGACTAATATTGACTAGGATTTTCTTTATTGGTATGGATATGGCTGTTTTAAATATTTTATCTAAAAGAAATTAATAAAAAAAATTATTTAAACAAAATATTTAAAGTGAAATAAACTTAATATGTTATGCGTTAAAATTTAATTATTAAAACGTTTTAATATGAAATTGACTAAACATCTCACACAACGAAATTGACTAAAGTAATCATATAAAATTAAATTTTACAAACTTAAAAACTGTGCCATGTAGGATTAACGAGGATCAGTTAATGTATAGGTAAATAGGGAAGTGTTGATGTAAAAGAAAAACAAAACTTAGACCCAGGGAGAAAGAAAATATTGAGGAATATCAAAGCATAAAATTATCCTTATAAATATTAAATTGGAAAGTTAAATAATATATATGTACAAATGTCACGTCATCTTTATAAAAAATAAAACTAAAAGTGACTGTGTGTTAACTAAAATTTTGATAAAAATAGTTTTTTAATAAGCACTTAAACAGGTAAAGAAATAAATTAACTTTATATGATCCAAAATTAATTTCTGTAAAAGTTAAAAGTTTACGTAAATAGCTTTTGTATCGAAGATATACGTTATCTAACAAAATATAACCATGAGCTTATATAAATTAGATATAAAATAAATTTATAATATATATATATATATATATATATATAATTTAAAATATACATTTTTAATATTAAACATAAATTTTTAATTTAAAAAAACTAAAGATAACTTAAAAAATTAAAGAAAATTGTGTTTGAGTTGCATGTTTGGATCTGAGTGGTGGTGACCCTTGTTCTGTCATACTGAGGTGTGAGTTCTGTCCTTATTCTGTCAAGAAACATGGTACTGAATAATTAGTTAGCATAAAATTTATATATTACGTTATATATCAGCTCATATCTTCACAATTCCACATGCAAACCAGCAAAACTTTTTCAATTTCAATTTCAGTTTGAAAACCGACATCAAACATGATAAGCAGATTTATTATATACTTTAAAGCTGTATCTGAGAAGAAGATGACCTAAAAATCATTGGCTATGTCACAGTCAACAACAAATAATTTATTATATTGTCTTAATCATTAGAAAAAACTATAATGATAATTGATCTAGATAAGAGATAATGTATTTTTTTTATGAAATGATAAGAAGACACAAGTACTTTATTAATTGAGTTTTTTTACATTTTATAAATACAAAGTATAGTTTTTAAAATTATGAATTTGGACAACCTATTCAGAATAATTAAACGTGTACAAACTTTTTCACCAATGCTATATCGGAAACTAAGACGGAACAGGTTTTCCCCTTAGGTCATCTCCTTGACTAGAAAGATGGCCCAAAATTAATAAATGTGACATTTTTTTTTTATATTTAAGAATCATTGTTTATATTATTAACATTTCTTAAAAATATTTTGTTTTGAACTAAATTAGTTAAAAGAAATATAAAACACCTTTCATCTTATGTTAGATTTTTCTGTAAATTTGTTCTAAAAAAACATGCACGAAACCTTGTTTACATCTGATTTTTAAAAGTATTAAAGTCTCCTAACATGCACGATACCTTGTTTACATCATTCAGCTAGTTGAATGCGTTTTTTTTCACCGGTGTCTACCGATCATGACCGCCTTGGTAAAATTTCGCCGCATAGAATATAATTTCAGTCAAGGACGACTAAGATCAAATTTGGATTAGGACCTAATACAACCAAATTGTTACTAGAGTCAATTTGATTAAATATGGACATATTTGGACTAGGGCCTGATCGGTCAAATTTCATTTGAGGTTGAATTTATTGAATTCGTCGGTCGGGGAAAACTTGGTTGAATACGGCCAAATTTGGGTCAATGTTGAATTGGTTGAATACGACTAAATTTGGGTAAGGGCCAAAACAACTAAATTTCGTCTGGGGTTGACTCGGCCGAATATGACATTTTTTGTTAGGACCAAATTGATCGAATTTCAATAGGGCTGACTCAATTGAATTTGGCCAAATTTCTAAATATTGCCAAAACGACAAAATTTTGTCCGCGACCAACTTGGTCGAATATGGCCAAATTTGGATTAGGGTTGACTCTGCCAAATCTCAACTGGGGCCAACTCAACTGAATTTGATCAAATTTTGACTGAGACCCACTAGGCTAAATACGGCCAAATTTTGGTTGCGGTCATCTCGATCGAATACGGTCAAATTTCATCAGGGGCTGACTAAGCCCAATGTGGTCAAATTTGGGTCGAGGTCAACTTGGCCAAATACTTCCAAATTTGGTCCAAGATCGGCTGGGCCAAATTTCGACTGGAGTCGATTTGACTGAATTTAACCGAATATGACCAAATTTCGTATAGGGTCACGCCGACTTAGTCAAATATGGCCAAATTGGGCTAGTTCATCCTGACCTTTAGCCAAACAGAACTACAGATATAAAGTAAAAATTTGAATTGGATATTTTGGATTATCCATTTTGAATATTTAGATTTAGAGAATGGATATTCAATCCATAAAATATATAAAATGTATATCAGATTGAAATACAAATCCAATAAAATAGATTGAATTTTTAGTAAAATGGATCTTAAATGGATTGGATCGGAGCAAAAGTGGATCATATTAAGAAAATTGGATTTTTTGTCCACCCCTGCCACTTTTGTTTGTTTTTTCTTTTTTTTAGCTTTTCTTATATTTCTCTTTCTTCTAATTTTATTTTTCTTTTTCCTAATTATTTTCTCCCAATTAATTGGTTATGTAATATTTTAAAAAATTCACAAAATATTTAAACTATCTATAAATAAAATAATTTAAATAAAAATATTATATTATAAATTAACAAAACAGTAAATAAAGTCACATGGTTCAATGACAAAATATTTATATTGTATATTTAATTAAATATAGAAGCAACTTTTTAAAAAAAAAATGCATTCTAATGTAAAAAAAAGAAGTAATTATGATATAAATTACCATCATATTTGAAATCAAATTAATTACGATAATGACAGCACAGGTTACTATTTTTAATAGTAATCAAATTAACTGTAATCTTAATTTTCAAAAATTGAAAATGAAGGGATGATGACACAAGTTACCCTTTTTATAGTAATTAAATCAATTTTGGTACAAGCTAGTATAACAATTAATTCAATAACTGTTAAGAAATGTAACTTTGTAAATAAAGGGTAATTAATTCGATTTAATCAAAAATATAATTTATACATATGTAATTTGACTACTATTAAAAGGATAAATTATTTCAACTGAAATACACGATAGAAAGTTGTCCGTGTTGTGCTAAACTTTTTCATATAATCTTAACAGACACATATTTTTGTCAAGTTAAGTTTTCTAAAAAATTAACAAAAGAAAGTTGTGTTTTTATTTTGTAATAAGATCCAATACAAAATATAAATTTACTTTTATTACTTTTGTTACAAGTTGTATTAATTGTCTTTTAAAATATAATAGGTGGATAAAAATTATAATTGAAAAACATTTTAATTGTTACGCTCTTCAATAGTAAAATAAGTTGTACTTCTAATAAAAAATTGGTGTACTATAATTTTTAACTAAGTAATGCATATTCAATTCAACAATTTACATCATAATGAATATCACAAGTTTGTTAAATTCTAAATAAGAGTTAGCCAAGTCATTGGCAAGAGAGTTTGAGATATAGCGAATTGTGCTCCTTAGTTTGGTACTCATTATAAACAAGTACATATTGAAATATAGGGGTGCACGAAGCAATATGTGGGTTACAAGAAGCTAAGAACCAATTACCATTGCTAAATAACTTGGGCTTTGGAGGTTCTAACAATGATGCACATATATTGTGTTTATGACTTACATGAATGAGAAGGAGGCTTCTTCCTCCACCTCCAAACATTTATTGAGCACTACAAAATTTTTCTGAAAACCCAAAATAGTCCTTTGAATTTTGACTCGAGTAAAATTTTTCTCTCTTATATTAACTCCCTCTAGACATGTCAAAATGAGCCAACCCGGCTCACACGGGTTGGCTCACCAACTCACCTAAAAATTTTCTTTTTTTAGTATTCAAATATTTAAATAAATTTTTAAGTAATCCATGAGATGACAATTATAGTAAAATCAAGAACCAATGTTTTGATCATGCTCACCACAAATATATGAAGAATTATTTCCAAGAAAGTATCCATTAGTCTAAGAAAGCATGACTAATATTACAAATTTTCTGTCATGCTATTCAACAAAATATAAATAAAAAAAACTATACATTTTTTTCATGCTAATTTAGAAAAAATTGTTTATAAGTAGGTTACTTGAGTAATTTAGTATAAAGATTATAGTTAAAGATTAAAGTATCAACATATATATAACTTGACAATCAAATTAATTAAACATTCAAACAATTCAAATATAATTAAGCAATATTCTAACATTTAAAAATATGAAATTGTGAACAAATATAATAGGAGTAGTAAATAATTATTATCAAAATTTTAAAAAAAAATTGTAAAAAAATGTTGGTGGGTTAAGTGGACCAACCCACCTTCAACCCGGCTCAAACCCGTTTAACCCGTGGGTTAAGTGAGCCGGGTTGAGTTCAACGCACTTTTGAAAAAGTTGAATTTTTCTCAACCCAACCCGGCTCGAACCCGTGGTGAGCCGGGTTGGCTCAGGGTTGAAACCCATTTTGACATCTCTAACTCCCTCACAACACTCGGCCACCCCACCCACCCCAGTCCGATCATTTTGGCCAGTTCCATATGTGACCCGTCAAAAATAGATCGAGTGAGACTGGCCCACCACCAGTAAATGGATTAGATATTACAACTCGTTCTACCTCAAGGCAGGCTGGCGGACTGTAGGTTGGCCCCTCACTTTTTTTTTTAACTTTTTATTTTTTTATAATATATATATATAATATAAAAAAGCATTATTTTTTAATTATTTTTAATTTTAAACATAAAAATATTAAAAAAAAAGTTTGGTGGGTCAGGGTAGAGCTGTCAAAATGGGTCGTTCGGTCCGACCCGACCACTTAGTGGGTCAACCCAACCCGGCTCACTTAGAAGCAAGTCAAAAAATTTTGAATCCGACCCGGCCCACCATGGGTTGGTGGGTTAAACGGGTTGGTTCACTAGCCCACTTAATTAAAATAAAATATAATTTTTTTTCTTAAGTCATAAATTATAATTCGGATTAAAATTTAAATAAAGTTCAACACAATCTAAATACAATCCAAAAATGATGTTAAACTCCTATACAAACCAAAATTAAAAAAAAATTATTATCTAAGATTAAAGCATTCTTGTTACTTATCGAACTATAATATTAGAGTCTTAAATGGATAAATCCACAATATTTTAATCTCTTGAAGCATCTTCTTTATCCCCATCTATTTGGAGTTGAAGCTAGGTTTTCATTTGCCAACCCACTTATGTGTTTAGTTAAAAAAACAATCCAACATAATGTGTGTGACCATAAGGGTTGGTGGGCCAACACGGCTCACCACGGGTTCAACCCAGATGAGCCGGGTTCTTGGTGGACCAGATAAAAAATTAACCCGTATTGACATTTATAAAAAAAATTCAACCCAACCTGGTCCAAATCCGTGGTGGGTAGGGTTGACCCACGGGTTTTGACCCACTCTGACGGCTCTATGTCAGGGCTAGCTAACCCATTTTGGCCCGTAAAACTGACAGGTTAAGTGGACCAGACTACAACGCGTTGATGGGTTGGAAACTCCAACCCAACCTGTCCTTTTATTTTGGCAGACTGGCAGTGGTCCGCTTTGACATCCCTACTAGCACCATGGAAACCTAATTTATCTCCTCTTCTTCACCCCTACCATCCACTTTTTCCCTCTTTCCTTCTACTAGATTTAGAATTCATGTTAGGCAAACAAAATCGGATTTCAAAATTCGATTAAAAAATGTATCGAATCTCAAAATCTAGCAAAGAAAATGTTACAGGTTTGGATAGATGATCGGAGTTGGGAGTGCACCGTTCAAAATTCAACTAAAGAGTTTACGGTTAAAGAAGACTACTAAATCTCAGGATTACAAAACTCACTCAATTTCAAAAATCGATTAAAAAACACAGCGAATTTTGAAATACAATTAAACACTCCCAAATTTCTAAATTTAGCTACAGATTTTCAACACAGCCGGATTAGTAAGTTCGGTAACATATTTCTTTAGATTTTGTTATAAATATTTACTTAAATTAACATAAAAGTAAAGCATATTATATTTGATTCAATTTTAATTTAATAAAAATTACAAATTTTATTAAATATGTTAATTAAAATATTATAACATTTTAATATAATTTACAATATAACCGAAGGGATTTCAAAATCCGATTAACATATTTATTTAAGTTTTACTTTAAGCAAAAAATTAATAAATATTTTAATTACTATAATTCTCTTTTAAATTTTTATATAAATTAAAATTAAAATAAAATTTATTTTATTTAGTTTACTTTTAGTTTAGTAATAATTTGAAAAAGAAAATTAATTAAGTTTTTTAATTAAAATATTATGATTTTTTAATATAATTTATTATATGTTAAATATATTTTGTTTAAATTGTGTTTTAAAATAAAAGATAATAACTATTTCAATTAATATATTTTTTTAAAATATTTATTTAAATTAACATAAAAATAAAACATATTTTATCTAATTCTATTTTAATTTAATAATAATTTAAAAAAATTATTAAATATTTAATTATGATACTAAAATATTTTAATAGAATTTACATATATTAATCGAGTTTCAAAATTCAGCTAACATATTTATTTCAATTTTATTTTAAATTAAAATTTAATATGTATTTTAATTATTATTATTTTCTTTTTAGTATTCATTTATATTAATATAGGAATAAAAGTTTATTTAATTGTTTTAATTTTAATTTAATAAAAAATTATAAAATTTCATTAAATATTTTAATTAATATGTCATATTATTTTAATATAATTTAGTGTATGTCCATTAACATGTTTATTTAAAATTTTACTTATATTTAAATTTAACAAATTTGTTAATTAATGTAACATTTCTTTTAAAATATATTTTATTTGATCCAAATTAATTTAATAAAAATTGAAATAAAACATATTAATTAACAGTTTATAATATATAGGGTTAATTATGTTTTTCTTCCCTCAAGTATTGTGCGATTTCGTTTTTAGTCCCCCAACTAACGTTTGCTCCAATTTTGTCCCTCATGTTTTGAAACGATTGGAAATGATCCTCATTTTTGGATGTCGTTAGTTGTGTTTGACACCTGGCAAACGGACTGCCACGTCTAGATCCCGTTTTAAGCTGTAAGTTTTATATTTTGTGCACGTGTTAATTAAAGCTGAAGAGAACGAATTAAAAAGAAATCATTAAAAGGGGTGGGGGGTGTTTGAATTAAAAAGAAGGGGAAAGGTCATTTGGTGAGTGGGAAAGTAATTTTGTGAGAACGAAAGCATTACAGAGTACAATCGGGAGCTTGACGAAAGGGATTAAAGCATTAAATAGTACAATCGAGACCTAAGGTTAGTTCGTTCCTCATGTTTTTTTTTATTGTTTGGTTTGGTTGCTTTTTTTGGTTCGTGTATGGTTCGATTTCTTTAGTTTGTCCGTTGATTGAAAATGTAGGGCTGGAAATGGGGTTTGCAGTTGCTTTTCATCATATGGGTAGGTTTGAAAGGAATAAGGGACTTAAATACGTCGGGTGAGATTCATGTAGTTAAAGGGATCGACCCAAATTTTTGGTCCTATTTTGAAGCACTGGGCATCGTCAAAGAGTTTAAATACGGGGTTGGTGTTAAAATATGGTGAAAGGGTTCAAAAGAAAAGCTATTAAACAATCTACGAATGCTGAATGATGACAAGGAAGCAATGACATTAGCTAACTTTGCAGAGGAGACTAAGGAAGAGGTTGATCTTTCAACATGTACCTAGTCAGCCTGAAGTTGTTCACTTTATTTGTGATGATGGAGCAGAGGAGGTAGTGGCTGAAGATAATTTGGTACGAGAAGAGGAAGTAATGGGTGAAGAGAATGTTGTACGACAAGAGGAAGTAGTGGATGAAGAGAATGTGGTACGAGAAGAGGAAGTAGTGGATGAAGAGAATGTGGTACGAGAAGAGGAAGTATTGGCTGAAAAGAGTGTGGTACAAGAAGAGGAAGTATTGGCTGAAGAGAGTGTGGTACGAGAAGAAGAAGTATTGGCTAAAGATAATGTAGTTGTAGAAGAGGAAGTAGTGGTTGAAGAGAATATGGTAGAAGAAGAGGAAGTAGTGGTTGAAGATGTTAATTGTGAAGATGAAGAAGGTTTAGCTGGAGAAAAATTAGATGACAGTGAAAAAGAGAGGGTGGCAAATGGTGAAGATGGATTTGGGATGGACATTGATCCACCTATTAGGAAGATTGGCCCTGTTTTGGATAGATGGAAATCATTCAAACCGAATTCAAGCAAAGTGAAGAGGAAAAGAGATATTAGTGGAGGGGCATTTGTGAAAAATGAAGAAGTTGGAGTGCATGACATTAATGAGGACTACAATACTGATGACTTAGATTTTGATGTTGATAGTGATGAAGGTGTTGTTACAGTTGGTCCCAATAAGTTCAAATATGAAGATATGAATAAGGAATTCAAATTTAAATTGGGAATGGAGTTTGGATCTTTGAAGGATTTTAAATAAAATTTAATGGAGCATAATGTTCTGAATGGAAAAGAAGTCAAATTTGTTAAAAATGATCAGAAGAAAGTGAGGGCAATTTGTAAGAAGAAATGTGGTTTTTTAATCATGGTCAGCAGGATTGGAGGGAGGCAAACCTTTCGGGTTAAGACACTTGTTGGGCGTCATAAATGTGGAAGGGTTTTTTAGAACAAAAGTGCAAAGAAGGACTGGACTGCTCAGGTCCTTATAGACAGATTTATGAATGTTGGTATTATGACAGTGGCTCAAATAATTGACGAAGTGAAGAAGACATATAGTGTAGGCATAACACCATGGAGGGTTGGGAAAGCAAAACAAATTGCAATGGATTGTTTGATAGGGGATAAACAACAACAATATGGTCATTTATATGACTGACTATGTGGCTAAATTACTAAGAATGAATGTTGGAACTTTCAAAATTAAGATAAATCAACCCCAACCAAGTCTGCCACCTAGGTTTGGCTGTTTTTACATGTGTTTAGATGTATGTAAGCAGTGGTTTTTGGCTGGATGCATACCCTTTACAGGTGTGGATGGTTGTCACTTGAAGACAACATATGGTAATCAATTGTTAGTTGTAGTGAGTAGGGATTGATTAAAAATGATCTATTTTAATTAAGTATATGTTAACTGGATTTTACATCAGGTTAACTTATTTATTTGTAATGACATAATAAAATAGATCAATTAAAAGAGTTATGGTTCGATATTTTGGGTTATATTTGATCAATAATTCAACAATCATCGTTCACTTGAGTTTTAAAGTTTGAAATAAATGATTAAAGTAAGATTGTCTCTAAGTTTCTGCAAATAATTATGATAATTTGATAAATAATTTTGTATAAAAAATTTAAAATATAAATTTGAAATAAAATATTTAATGTTTAAATTTATTTTAGATCTTAACAATTCGTGAAATGTCTCTACCCGTTACCGTCTCATAATTATATTTTATATTTTCTTCTTATAGAATAATTATTAGTCATTTTTATTTTAGTATTTTTTTAAAATCAAGTGATCAAATTAAAATCACTAGTGAAAAAATATTAATTATTGAATAATTATTTAAAATTTAACTTCATGTATTTAAAATTTTCATTTAGACCTATAAAATTGAATTTATTTTTAAAATAAATAATGTTTTAAAATTATATTTTGATACAAATCATTTAAATTTTTATTGCATAATATTTTAGTAAATAATTTAATTTGAATTGTAGTTTAAAATTATTTTTTTATTTAATTGTATGGATGCTTGTCAAGCTTTGGTATCATCACGTATGTGTATGGTTTTGGACAAAATAGATGTGTTTTAGTTTATAAATATTTTCTCTTATCAGTGGGAACGTGCATATCTAGTGTATATTCATTTTATAATATTTTGTCTTATTAATCTGACGGAAACTCATCGTTTGTTGATAGGGGATGAAGCCTTGGAGTGATACAAGCTCCAACTATCATTATGACAGGTGATAAACCTATGAAATCTATTACAAATTACAATTTTAAATATAAATATAAATATAAATATAAATATAAATATAAATATAAATATAGATATAAATATTTATCTATGAAAGAATATTGTTTCCTCCATTTATATATTCATGAACGCTTCTTACCTGGATGGTTCTTCTGATAATACAATATTTTGAGATGATTATAATTATATATATATATATATATATATATATATATATATATATATATATATATATAAACTCATTAAAAAGGTTACATACATATATTCCAATTTCTATGGTTTGCACAATTTATTATCTTTTACTACTGTTAAAATATCTTTTATTTGATTTCAGCTTCCTGTTGCTTGTTGCTGCGGATGATGGATGATTACATGCATGAATATGAAAAATCAAGAAAACCTTGAAAATTTGTCGGCATAGTTTATTAAGGAAATGTCCGTGTTCTTCTTCATTGTGAGAACATATAAACATGATAAACTAGATTGTTATTTTTTTCACAAACATGTGATGGCCAAAACTATTTTTACAGTACACAGTCACACATTTCTTTCCAACATGTATATATCCTGACTAAAGCACTTAACAAAAAATAATTTGAGTTTTTTTTATCCAAATTGGATATCTCTTTTCTCCATGCTCCACCTAATGAGAGAGTATATATAAGGATAATATTAAGTGATTAAAAATGATAAAATAATTTATTATTTCTGAAACTGTATTTTATAGCCCTTTAAGTTCCATCATATAAATTTGTGTTATTTTAAAGGTTTGCATATTATAAGTAAATAACGACACAAATGACGTATTCAAAAATACTTTACTTATTAAAAATAATATACTGCTTATTTAGAAACAATTTCTTTTAAATATTAATAGAGATATTTTAGATGTACATATATCATTTTTCACCTAAAAATAAGTATTAATCACATTTGATCATTTGATCTTTAATATGTTATCCTTGTTGAGAGTGTGTTTAGATTAGATGATGTATTTGAAGAATGAAAATAAATGGATATGAGAAGGAAGAAAAAATGAAACTGAGATTGTTTAGACTAAGATAAAACGACGAGAAATTTTTAAGAAAATTTATTAAAATTCGTAAATGATTTGATGAACCAATAAATAATTTCTTTAATAAAATTAATTAATTAAATATGTTTTTAAAGTAATTATCATTTATATATTTTAAGTATTTATTATATTAAAATAAAGAATAAATATTTTATTATGTTTAATTTAATTTTAATTAATTAAATTTATTTGTTTAATTAATTTTCAAATAGTTTTTAAATATATATAATTGTAAAAATTAGAAAAAGTAGTTTTACTTTCTTTCATCAGCGATGTCATCGTTTCGATTCCAAGATGAGATAGTATAACTAGAATCAATCTCTGCATCTATTTAATTTTTAAAAGTAAAAGGATTTTATTAAATATTTTATACATCTATTTACTCAGTATAAAATATTACTTTCCAATTTAGGTTCAAGAGTTTCCTTTTCCAATGATATTATACAAACAGATATTTAGGAATTCAAATCTCAAGTCAGTTTTCCACATTTCAAATCATGTCTCCTAAATAGTTATAACCTGTACTATACACATGTACATGTCTCTGTTATATTTGAAAACAATTTAGTGATTAAGTAAATTTTAAACATTAGCTGATAATTCAACGAGCTCTTAATCATAAATCTACAAAACATATACTTTATTTTATTTTTCTTTGGTGTTGCTATTTTTTAAATTAATTAGTCATGTATATTTTATTTGGGTTAAGTTATGTTTTGAATTTATGATAAATTTAATTTTTTTTAGTTGAGTCTCTATTAAATTTTTTGTGGTAGATTTAGTCTTCACAATTTTAAAATTTTTCAATTAAATCTCTGCCATTAGATTTTATTGTATGATGTGAAAGTTATCTTAAATTGTTATATTACTTTAATGTCATCACAAAGAGACTCTTCTTCAAGAATTTACTTTATGTTTTTATTTCTATTTGTGTATTTGTTGTTTTTATTGTATTTGTTGAATTTGTAATAGGATTAGAGATGTATTTCTTTTGTGTGGTTTTGTTTTTATGTACTTTTCAATTTATGAATTTGAAAGTTTTTCTACATGCATATATTTAAAATTTTAATTTAGACCTATAAAATAATAGTTATTTAAAAAAATAATAATTATTATTTATAATTATTTTGATGCAACTCATTCAAATTTGCACTGTATTGATATTATAGTGAGTAATTTGATTTGAATTGTACTTTAAAATTATTATTATTGATTTTATTTTATATTTAAAAGTTCTTTTAAAGTTATTTGATATAAAATAATATATATATAAACATTAGCGAGTATCCATGGGTATCTACGAGTATACAAAATTTGCAGGCACAAATATTTAACAGGTAATGGGACAGGTAATATGATAAATGTTTTAGACATGACGAATAATGGATAGACACTACTAATACTTGATCTAACATGTTGTCATTCGTAACAAGTAATCCTCACTCGTAATATTGAAAGAGGAAGAAAAAATCCAATGGATTGTTGAGGGTTTGTTCCTATATGTTGTGGAAGAATAAGTTAGAAATTATGTATAATGCGGTCCGAAAGAATCGGGTGTATGTGACACTAGTTGAAAGATGATGAAAAAGAGAGGAAAAAGAAATAGTAAAAGGAGAGAAAAAACATCAAAAAATAGAGTTATCAAGATGTAATAATTTTTCAAACCATGTCAACATTTATTAATTTAAATCCTTTTAAATAAATTAGAGATTAAATTAAGAAAAATAAACTAAAGAATCACATTGAATAAATTTCATATTAAAAAAATACCCTATTAAGCCTACAGTTAAATACATAATAGTAAATAAAAAAAATGTAAAGATAATAAATAACTATGTGAAAAATATAAGAATTAATATTGATAATAATAATAAATTAAATAAGTTACAACTTACAAATTAAAAGTAAGCGAAAGTTGTTTACAATTTATTATAAACTAGAAACTTCTAACATACGTTGATTTAAGAAAATTTATCAGATATTTTTTTTATTGGTGAAACTAATAGTTAATTTTATTAACATTACTAAACATACTTTAGATATACTTATTTTAGTAAATTTTAATGTGATTAGGTCCACAAGCAAAAGATCGTAAGATGTAAAAAGTTCGATGAATATAGCAATAAAAACTAAATGTGTTTCCTAATTTCAAAAATAATGAATGCATACACATTAAATCATTATTAGTTATTAATAGTAGTATTAATTATTAGCATTAATTATTGGCCATTAAAATTATTGCATAATAAATCATGCATGTTTTAATGTGTTGAACGGTCGTGTTGCTTCACCATCATTAATAAAAACAAGCATAAATGAACATTGTTCCTTGATATACCCTGTCCTTCTGTGAAACAAAAACACCAAGTGACTATTCACAAGTTACCAAAACCCTAAGATATGTTCGGTTATGGTTATGGCTTCAAGAAAATAATAGTAAAATCTCACTGAACTATTTAATAACACACACACACACACACTTTTCTTTATAACTAAGTGGGCCTTGACATAGGTGTTAATTGGGTTTGAACTTTGCAAATTTGAGCACTTCCCTAACCTAGAAGAGCCCAATAAGCAAAATATCAACAAATTGACCTTAAAAGTTACAAATATAAGTTATACCTAGAGGCCATATATTCTGCACTATTCAACTGTAATAATCTTCATTTATAGTAAATAAAAATATTGAAGCCACACAAAATCAATAGTTTATTACAATAAGGATAAGGTCAATTACGAAGTCTTGTTTAATAAAATGCGAAAAAAAAAACACATACTATTAAGAGTTTTACTCATTCTCTCACTATCTGTTAGACCTAATTTCATCATCATCAATCACTTAGAATGAGTCTTGTAATACATTCTATTCACCAACAACTACTACTCCCAAACTCATACCAAACAGAAAAAAAGATATATTATTATAAAAATAAAATAAAAAAACTTTACCAACATTGTTACCAAAATTTCCGATAGGCGATTGCATGATTTTCATAATTTCCTTTTAAATAGTTACATACGAAGGAAATCTAGCAATAGAATCTTGAATTGCCCTGATTTAATTTGAGAAAACGTGTTTAGGGAAAAGGATTAACCGCTTATAAGCGGTAAACACTGCGGTGACCGGGAAATGAAGGTCAAATTTTACTACCGCCACGCCACCCTTATTTTCTCTTGTTCTTATATCACATCGTTAACTCTCTTTGGTTCTTTCTTTTATTTTCGCGTTGTCTCTTCTTTCTCTCGCTTTGTTTGCCCAGAAAATCAGAGAGAAAAAATAATCCTCTTTGAAATTCAAACTGAGAGAGAAAAAAAGAGAAACTTGTCCTTAAAAACCCACGGTGTTTTCTTCAGTACTTCAACGTTGACGCTTTCTGAGGAATCACAAAGGCACCAGCAAAAAGCTTTGTTACTCAAAGCATTTTCGCTATTTATCTTTTTTTTTTGTCTTTCGATTTTCTATCCTTTTTTTCTCAGGACTTGGCAGTTCGGAGACTTGGCGATCACTCTGTAAATTTCAGTTTCCTTCGCTCTAATTCATCCGCACGTTGCTTTACATTGAAGTAATGCGAATTTTGCTTGCGATTCTCTTTTTATTTCAGGATTTGGCTCCTCTGAGGTGATCTCTTCGTGGAGTTAGCGGTTAGGATTCTTGCTTCGCGTTGATTCCTCGTGGTTAGATCTGAAGTGTACTAATTACTCTTGTTTGAATGAGAAGCCTGAGGAACTAGAATTTTGAATTCTTTTGGAGTTTGGAAATATGATTTGAAGTTGAAGAGGGAGAGTGTGCTGTTTCTATGCTTTGTTGTTGAAGATGAAGAGGTCTAGAGATGAAGTTTTCACGAGTTGTTCTCAACTCAAACGGCCTGTGGTGTCTGCCCGAGGAGAAGCGTAAGTTTTTATTTTGTTATCTTGAATTTTCTTAGACTGTGCTCGAGCTTTGATTTTGCTATTTTTCGTGCTTGATGAAGCATTTATCTCTTCAATCGAGTGGTGAGGCTTTTCATTTTTTGGTGCGGTGAAGTTTTGTGTTTTCGTGTTCTTACGTGAAATCGAAGGAGTTTCAGTAGTTGTTCTACTTTATTATCTGCTTTTGCAGGTTTAGGCTTTAGTGAAGCTTGTAGTTTTGCTTTCGTTGAATTGTTTGACGTTGTGAAATGAGATCGGATGTTTCTTGTCTGCGATAATGTTTGAATCGCTCTCATCATTAGTTGATTTTTAGGTTTTATTTGTGGCTTTAGTCATTGTTCTAAAGATTTTATGAATTTTTTTGAATGAAGGTCTGGGCAACCGCAGATGGCAAATGGAGGTGCTCAGAAATTGACAACTAATGATGCCCTAGCATATCTTAAAGCAGTAAAGGATATATTTCAAGATAAGAGGGACAAGTATGACGACTTTTTGGAGGTTATGAAAGATTTCAAGGCTCAAAGGTTTGATCATGTTGTAACATATTCTTTGTCCACCTCGCCTTTTTCTCAATTATTTGTTCATTATTTTTGTATCATATTGGGAAAGAGGAGGATCTTGGTTTTGTTAGTGGAACTTGAGCTGTGTTTCCCTTGGGTGCATTGTAGAATTGATACCGCTGGTGTCATTGGAAGAGTGAAGGAGCTGTTTAAAGGCCATAGAGATCTTATATTGGGATTTAACACCTTCTTGCCTAAGGGGTATGAAATCACACTTCCGTCAGAAGATGAACAACCTGCTCCAAAGAAACCTGTTGAATTTGAAGAAGCTATAAATTTTGTGAACAAAATAAAGGTAAGTGCGTTGTTATTAATTTTTCCTTTACTGATTTGTTTTCAACCAATGTATTTTTTTTTTCTTTTGAGCCTGATGAATTCTTATCATGCAGACTCGTTTTCAAGGCGACGATCATGTGTACAAATCATTTCTTGACATATTGAATATGTACAGAAAGGAAAACAAGTCTATTACCGAGGTCTACCAGGAGGTATGTGTGTCTGCCTATGTTATGTGTTGTCATGCTATTGTCCTGTAAATATGATGTTATCCTTTTTCTTTTCTTTTTTTTCCTCTTGTAATGCTAATATTTCTTTTGATTCTCATTTTAATCATTTGGATTTCTTCAGGTTGCTGCTATTTTCCAGGACCACCCTGATCTTCTTGATGAGTTTACACATTTCCTTCCAGACGCTTCTGCAGCTGCCTCTACTCATTATGCTTCTGCTCGAAATTCTATTCTTCGTGATAGGAGCTCAATGCCAACAGTACGGCCAATGCATGTTGAAAAGGTTTGACTCCAATTCTTATGCCCCTCTTTGTTGTTGAAGTTATAACTAAACCTAAGGAGATAAGGTGAGGTGCCAGTAAGAGGTCAGCACCCCTTGTACATTGAAGTGCTGCCCCTTCAGTGAGATTCTTGCCTCAGGCGCATTTATGGTTCCAGTGAGGCACACCCTCTCCGTATCACTGATATCTGAAAATGAACCTAAAATGCCAGCCACCTATTTTGCTAACTAGGATGTTAAATTTGGTAAAAGAGTTATGATGAAAAAAAAAAAAATTAACACTTGATGTTTGGGAGTCTTGTCAGCTGATAGGTCTTGTAAATTGAACATCTAAATCATTTGTTTTTCACTGAAAATGTTATGCCTAGTAGTCAGTCTTTGTCTATTTGAGAGCCCACCGTTTGTCTTTGATGACCTATGTTGCTTTGTCCCTATGAGTTTTATTGTGGCTTTATAGTTAACATTTTACTCATCTCCATGCCAGCGAGAAAGGACCATGGCTTCACATGGGGATCGTGACCCCAGTGTTGATCGTCCTGATCCAGACCAGGACAGAGGTTTGTTAAGGATAGAAAAGGAGAGGAGACGTGCGGAGAAGGAAAAGGAACGCAGAGAAGATAGAGATAAGAGAGAACGTGAAAAGGATGATAGAGATTATGAGCATGATAGGGAGCGATTTCCTCACAAACGGAATCGTAAGGTTGAGGACTCTGGAGCTGAACCATTGCTTGATGCAGATGAAAATTTTGGTACGCGTCCTATGTCATCCACTTGTGATGATAAAAATTCTCTGAAAAGTGAGTATGACATTACTTATGAACTTACTGTTGTGTTTTTTACCTTTTTCCTAATTAATTAATCACTAATTATGGAACCTGTTTTGCTGTCTAATCGGGTAAGAAATAAATGAACAAAAAGAAAATCCAAAAAACATGTGAACTTAAAATTAATCAATGAATGCTAAAAATTGTCATCACTTTTCTGCCTCATACAATGCTAAAATATTAAATGCAAATGATTTATGATTTCTTTTGGTGATGGAATCATCCATAGTAAAACAGTGCTTTGAATTTTTATATTTATTGTCTAGGGTATGTAAGTATTTTCCTTATTTTGTGTAAAATGAAGGACCTAATTTATTCCAAATAATTTTAAACTCATCCCTTCCTTTTGTGGCTTGTTACGTATCTTAAATTTTGTGATTTCAGGTATGTACAGTCAAGAGTTTGCTTTCTGCGAAAAAGTCAAAGAAAAATTACGGAATCCTGATGACTATCAGGAATTTTTGAAGTGCTTACATATTTACAGCAGGGAAATAATTACCCGACAAGAGTTGCAGTCATTGGTATGGGTTTGCATATTTACTTTTATTAGATACTCAATTTTAATGTTAAGTTCTGTCAAGATGGGTGACTTAAATTTATCAATCGATGTTGGTTTGGCTGGCAATGAACGTTGATTGACCTTAATTCCTTATAAAATGTGGTGTATTGGAAACTACAGAGTTTATTTGCATGAAAGGAGTGGTGTGTTGTGAACTATCAATTTGGAGAATAAAGTTATGTCAAGAAAAAATTGACCTGGGTCAGGGGGACAAAACTACATGGATAATGAAGTACGGGGACTGAGAATGGAATAAAAAAAATGGAAGAAATAATCAATTTCCAATAAATGTTAATACTATTAAGGAAATATATTGAAGGAAGACCATTTTGAGCAGAATGTTGGAGTAGCTATTGAAGGAATGGATTTCAATGGCTTTGAAGAAATTTACATCAACAGTGAAAAATCCAGTGTGGGTTTATCAAAGTAGTATGCTTTGGTTGCTCAGTGCCATGCTCATTACACAGGCACCATCTTTTGGTTTACAATGGTTGTACTAAAGTTAGAATCTATGACCCATTCTACACCCAGGTTAACTCTAGTGGGTTTCACTTTGCATGCACCATTCATATGGATAAGATATCAGGAACAAGAGAGTTTATCCCCTTTTAGTTGCACCATGTCTGTATGCTCCCAATCATCCCCATAAAGGTTGTCTTTCCAAATGTCATCAGAATATAAAAGAAAACCAGGAAACTTCCTTCAACCAGATTAGGCCTGAATCTTGATATGCTTTTTCCCAAATCACCTTGTGCGCTATACAGGAGGCACATTGGAGGTCGAGATTAATATATATCTGACATTAACCCAGATTTCAATCCTTTGAAGATATTCCATTCAATTTGCATTAGTTTATCTTAATAATTATATCTGAGAGAGATGTTTGGTACCATTTTGCAAGATTGCTTTCTGATTTGGAGAGTGAAGTGAAGTAGCTCCAGGAGGAGCAGCTGGAATACACCTTTGTCAAAAGACCACAAAATTGGGGATTTCTGGATTTGCGATTGAGATTGTAATTGGGGGACACAAATTTTGGGCCAAAGACTACAGTTCCTGTCTTGTAATTGTAACAGTAATGTAAACCTTGGACTGTCAGTCAAACATTCAAATCATCTGACCCACAGTGCAGTTGTTAATTTTTCTTGCGTGATACGGAATGACCAACCAGATTTGAATGGTTGGGCCGACATATGTTTTGGCCAAACCAAATTTATTGAGTCTATAAAATGACTGGGCCACACAGCTAATTGCTAGAGAATACGAACTGTTAACAGTTAACTTCCAATCACAATGTTTACATCAGATGCAATTGCTGTTAAATAAATTATGGTTTATGTTATTTATAAAGTGATTAGTTGCTTTGTATGTAGTTTCAGGCTTCGGCCATCTATTCTTGACATATCTGACTGACTGTTCCTTCTAAATCCCCTTTTTGTGCTCAATCTAGAAATGCATTAAAATGAATTTTGGGCATTAAAGTAGATATATTGTCAATGCTGCAGCTTCCACTTCAATAATTTGCTGCACTGTGTTAACTGAATTTGTTTATGAGAAACTATAATAGACTAGTTCATTAATATCTTTCTGGAACTTCATTCCTCTCTCCTGAAAACTTACATGTAGAATATGATGTTAAAACATGAAGATAAATGGATTTTTCTCTCGATCAATATGAGAACCAGCTCAACCTGCTTTTACTGTATTTCATACTATACACCTTGATATGTAGTCCTTGTGCAATGCTATATGATTGACTCTTGGTTATTTATTCTTCCAGGTGGGCGATTTACTGGGAAAGTATCCAGATCTTATGGAGGGGTTTAATGAATTTTTGTTACAATCTGAAAAAAATGGTATATTCAAGCTAAGAATTTATTACTTTCCGTGAAGTTAAATTTTTAAATTTATGTCTAATCAGATCCTATGATACAGATGGTGGATTTCTTGCTGGTGTTATGAATAAAAGTAAGATGTTTTTCAGTTTTCTTATATACGCTCCCTTTTTTAGTTTTATGTGAAATGATCTGGGTTCACATGAACTTGTGCAGTTTTATCATCTGATCCCAAAATTTTCTCGTGTTTGTTAGAGTCCTTATGGAATGATGGACATGGACTGAAACAAATGAAGGGTGAAGACAGGGAAAGAGAAAGGGATCGAGATAGAGACCGTTATAGGGATGATGGGATGAAAGAAAGGGACCGTGAGTTCCGAGAAAGGGATAAATCTACTGTGATTGCCAACAAAGATGTTTTAGGCTCTAAGATGTCTCTATATCCCAGCAAGGATAAGTATTTATCAAAACCTATAAATGAGCTGGACCTTTCTAACTGCGACCAGTGTACTCCTAGTTATCGGCTCCTACCAAAAAATGTAGTTATTTTATTTGTCTCTTTGTATTTTGTCTTTTTCCAATGGAATCTGTGTGATCCTCTTGCTGATTGTTTTTCATGTCTATTGTCTGTGCTTATGCAGTACCCAATACCTATAGCTAGCCAGAAAACAGAACTTGGTACTGAAGTGTTGAATGATCACTGGGTATCTGTCACTTCAGGAAGTGAGGATTACTCCTTCAAACATATGCGCAAAAATCAGTATGAAGAGAGCTTGTTTAGATGCGAAGATGACAGGTAAGATCTTTCCAGTGATGTTTATGTACATTTTAAAATACCTGCTTTCTTGATTAATCTTCTTGGGGTGATCACTTTCACAGTTGCCATATTATTGTAGTTTTTGTTTTTGCCATCATTGGGTTGATTAAAACATGATTTCTGTAAGTTGTCTATCACTTGCACTTGCTGATATTATGTTAACTGCTTCGCAGGTTTGAACTTGACATGTTGTTAGAGTCTGTGAATGTGACAACCAAGCGAGTAGAAGAGCTGTTAGACAAGATCAATAATAATACCATTAAAGGAGACAGCCTAATTCGTATTGAAGAGCACTTAACAGGTATATGGTCTTTTCAATTAATCTGGGGAATTGGTTACAGCAGATATACAGTGCGAAGTAATTTCTTGAACTTTTTCATATTTTGACGTGAATTTTGTTTGTTTGTTGTTTTAGCTATAAATCTTAGGTGTATTGAACGATTATATGGTGATCATGGGCTTGATGTGATGGAGGTTTTAAGGAAGAATGCACCTCTAGCTTTGCCAGTGATATTAACACGCTTGAAGCAGAAACAGGAAGAGTGGGCAAGGTGCCGTGCTGATTTTAGTAAAGTTTGGGCTGAAATATATTCTAAGAACTATCACAAATCTCTTGATCATCGTAGCTTCTACTTTAAGCAGCAGGATACAAAAAGCCTTAGCACCAAAGGTAATAAATAATGTTTCATTTCAATTATGTTGAATTCTCGAAGCTTTTAATATTTGAATATTCTTTTATATTTGCAAATTTTGAATTATGTGAGATAATCCGTGGATATACCTAAACCTGAGTTGTCAATCTAACACTGTAGTGCTGCTGTTGCAATGTGGGCCTTGCAGCTTTGGGCCACTTTGTTAATCCGTGGATATACCTAAACCTATTGTTTGCACTATCTGTTGCATTAAATGCCTAACTTTGGTTAATGGTTGAAAGCCCTTGTTTAGCCATACAATACTGCGTCATTTATGGTCTATTTTGGGGGCAATTTTTTGAGTTTGCTTTGCTCCCTTATTTGGGGTTTTAAATTGAACCGTATTCTATAACATTGAGTCCTCTTGTGCCTGTGAAGCACAGCCTACTATTCTCTGGTGCCATCTCCAGCCATTTATTACATTTTCTGGCACCTTCCTAGTAGTTCCCATATCGTAATTTGATTGATTTTTTTACTTAATTTCAATTGATCAAAACAAAACGTTAATTGTCTGATATTTACACACCGTGCAAAACAAAATCAATGGTATGCAATTACCTTTATTCAGTGAAATTTTCAATATATGTTGGTGGTTACAGCAATTCTTTCCATGTTCTTGACACCTTTCTATTTTTTTGACACCTTTCTTTTATCAAACTTTTTACAGCCTTGCTCGCAGAAATCAAAGAAATTAGTGAAAAGAAACGCAAAGAAGATGATGTTCTTCTTGCTATTGCTGCTGGCAACAGACGGCCAATTCTACCAAACATGGAATTTAAGTATTCTGATCAAGATATTCATGAAGATTTGTATCAGCTCATAAAATATTCCTGTGGAGAAATTTGCACAACCGAACATGTGGATAAAGTTATGAAGGTTTGGACAACATTTTTAGAACCAATGCTTTGTGTTCCTTCACGGCCCCAGGGTGCAGAGGATACAGAAGATGTTGTCAAGACTAAGAATAATAGTGTCAAGAATGGTACGGCAAGTGTTGTTGAAAGTGATGGTAGCCCTGTTGTGGGTGCTACCGTCATGAATCAAAAGCATATAAATGTTTCCAGAAATGGGGATGGTTGTATGCCAGTAGATCAGTCAACTTCTAGTAAAGCATGGCAATCAAATGGTGATAGTGGGGTTAGAGAGGATAGGTATCTTGATGACCGTGTATTACGTAAAACTGAAACTTTGGGAAATAATACACAACATGGTAAAATGAATAATATTGCTTTCCCACCTAATGAACTATCAGGATTTAATAATAAGCAAGACCAGTCTAGTGAAAGGTTAGTGAATGCAAATGTCTCTCCCGCATCTGGAACGGAGCAAAGCAATGGAAGGACAAACATAGATAATTTGTCAGGTTAGCAACTTAAACAATGATGCTACTTCTTGGTACTTACCCTTCCGTTAATTGAATGTAATCTGTCAATAATTTCTCATAATCTTCAACTGTTACGTTTTGAGAATGTGCGGAACTGAGATGCAATTTTTTATACAAGGACTCACTGCCACCCCAGCTAGACCTGTTAATGCATCTGCTGAAGGAGGACCTGATGTTCCACCTTCAGAGGTACGGATTAACTCTGTACAGCTTATGTCAGTCTCAATTTAAATTTTGCTTGTTCTACATTCATCATTAGGATAAATTTTGAGATTTTATCAATAAACTAATATACACTGGTGCTAGAGGCCTCTTCCTTTGTGAATGTATGAGAGAGGGTCACTGTTTGTAGTCTTCTCCTTTCATTTGCAAAGAGGCTGTTTAGGATCTGTATCCTTGGCCAACTGGTTATCCTCTTTTTGTTTTGCTGTTAATATGAAGGAATGTTTTTGCACCTGTTGGTAAACCAATTGATGCCATGCCACCTTCTGAAAAGAATAGTTAAAATACTTTCTAATGCAAGTGAAACACCTTTACTACTCCAATGACGTGACACTTGTTTTCTGGTATCAAATAATTGGTCTCAGTAAGCATGTCTTCAGATTTAGTTAAAATGACAGCATTGATATAAGAAAAATTATATTGTGAACTTGAAAAGGTATATGACTGGCATTACTCACTGTCATTAGCAGCAACACCAATCCTTAGAAATCTTGAAGCATTATATTGCGAACCAGATTTTTAGTAGGTGGTATTTTCTTTCCTTTAATTTGATCAAGTTGATTGTGGTAGAAATACGTTCATTATCTATTCATCTTGCAATATATATTGTTGATGAATGATCTTTCTACTGTGAATTGATCCTCAGATTGTAAATACGAAGATCTGAGTGGTAAGCCATAAGTTGTTAGCTTTTCAGAACAGAGTGTAAAAAACACTCTTTCCTTTGCAAGTTCATGACTACCGTTGTTCTTCCAATAATTTTCTACATTATAATGAAACCAAAAACTTTTGACTAATTATTAATTTAGTTCTCCTTTTAAAACATGTAATTCTGTGACATCATTGCTCATAATGTTTAAATTTTATATATTAGGCATCATACCGATTAATTTGGTGATTTTGTGTTTCTTTATCATGGCTTAGGGTGGTGATTCTGCAAGACCGGGTACATCCACAAATGGGGCCATCACCGGAGGCACCAAAGTCCACCGATACCAAGAGGAATCAGTTCGACCCTTCAAAAGTGAAAGAGAAGAGGGTGAGTTATCTCCTAATGGAGACTTTGAAGAAGATAACTTTGCAGTTTATGGAGGTAATGGTTTGGATGCAGTGCATAAAGGAAAGGATGGTGGTATGAGTCGGCCATATCAAGATAGACATGGGGACGATGTTTGTGGTGAAACCAGAGGAGAAAACGATGTTGATGCTGATGATGAAGGTGAAGAAAGTCCTCACAGGTCATCAGAGGACAGTGAAAATGCATCTGAAAATGTTGATGTTTCTGGCAGCGAGTCTGCTGATGGTGAGGAGTGTTCTCGAGAAGAGCATGAGGATGGAGAACATGATAACAAGGCTGAGAGTGAAGGTGAAGCTGAAGGAATAGCCGATGCCCATGACGTTGAAGGAGATGGAATGTCATTGCCATACTCTGAACGCTTTCTCCTAACTGTGAAGCCACTGGCAAAGCATGTTCTTCCAATGTTACATGAGAAGGACAGGAATTCACGAGTTTTCTATGGAAACGATTCCTTTTATGTTCTTTTTAGACTTCATCAGGTACAAGAATATCTATTTACAAATACACCCTCTCATTTTCATAACATACACTGACGATTTGTGCAGTTTCAGTTGTACAAACACCAAAGTTAATTTTCATTTAGCATTATTAATCTGTGTTATTCTATTATTCACAAGAAATTAGGAATAGTTTTTCTGAAATGTAGTGTTGTCTAAGCTACTCTTCTCACCTTGTCTTTGCTTCTCTGTTTTTATTGTTTAATTCTTACTTCTAAGTGATTGGGTATCTGTTACCAGTAGATTCATTCCAAAGTGTTTAAGTGTGGCCAGATGACTGTCTTTGAAAAGGTGGTGTTTGTACTGATTGAAATTTGAGGCAGTGACAGTAACATTTTATGCATGTATGGATGCGCGTCAATCTTGGCTACACTTGGGTATCAGTGCGTATGTGTATGGTTTTGGACAAAATAGATGTCTTTTAGTTTATAAGTATTTCCTCTTATTAATGCGAACATATCTGCATATCTATTGTATATTCATTTTATAATATTTTGTCTTATTAATATGACAGACATTGTATGAGAGGATACAATCAGCAAAGATTAACTCATCATCTGCTGATAGGAAATGGAAGGCTTCGAGTGATACAAGCTCCACGGATCAATATGACAGGTGATAAATTACAATTTTGAACATAAATGTAATTATAAATATCTATATATGCAAGACTGATGCGTCTCCTTTATACTGTAGATTCATGAATGCCCTTTATAGTTTGCTCGACGGTTCGTCTGATAATACAAAATTTGAGGATGATTGTCGAGCTATAATTGGAATTCAGTCATATGTCTTATTCACATTAGACAAGCTGATATATAAACTCGTTAAACAGGTCACATACATAAATTCCACTTTTGATTGAGTGCACAACTTATTATCTTTCCTACCATTAAAAGATCTCTGATTTGATTTCAGCTTCAAGCTGTTGCTGCTGATGAGATGGATAATAAGCTTCTACAACTACATGCATATGAGAAATCAAGAAAACCTGAAAAATTTGTCGACATAGTTTATCATGAAAATGCCCGTGTTCTTCTCCATGATGAGAACATATATCGTGTTGAATATGTAATTTTATTTTGCCTTCTTGTCTACCTACGTCTGCTCCTGAATGAAGTTTTAAACAGTGTTACAAGTTCTGGAGCGATAACTTAGTTTATTCCGTTGCAGTCACCTGGAGCAACGAAACTGTCTATTCAACTGATGGACTCTGGACATGATAAACCTGAAGTGACTGCTGTTTCGATGGACCCTAATTTTTCAACCTATCTACACAATGACTTCCTGTCTGTCGTCCCTGACAAAAAAGAGAAGTCAGGGATTTTCTTGAAGAGGTATGTGATTAGTCAGTAGAATTATAAGTGTAACTGCATTCTGATGTTTATTTTTGTAAATTTATTTTATTTTATTCATATTGTCAGGAATAAACGTAGATATGCTGGTAGTGATGAATTTTCAAGTCAGGCTATGGAAGGACTACAGATTATCAATGGTCTGGAGTGCAAGATTGCTTGCAGTTCATCTAAGGTATTTGATATAATAAGATTTCATAGTTGGTTTTCCCCACTTTAAGCTAGAGTATGATGTCTATTGGATTATGTTTCTGAATTTCCAGCCTTACATCTTGTCCTCGGTACCTGTTTGTCAGGTCTCTTACGTTTTAGATACTGAAGACTTTTTGTATCGGGTGAGAAGGAAACGAAGAGTCTTGCATCCGAGGAGTTCAGGCACCCATGAACAGGCACAGTCTTCAAACATTCGTTCTAGAAGACTGCAACGATTCCGCAACATGTTTTCCATTACATGAATTGTCCATTTTGAGGTGGACATGGTATGCAGAATTCTATATATTGCTATCAAACAGATGCAGAACTCATACTTTCATCCAATATCAATTGTTATGATCAATATTCCTTACTGCTATATCAAATATAATATAATGCAGCTAAAAGTTCATCTGTCATTTGTTGTTTTCTAGATGGTGGGAATTAGTAATAAACAAAAAGTTTGACTGATAATTGTTGTTCGGTTGTCCTTTTCAGTAACACTTGCCAAATGTCATTGGCAGAGAGGCGCATGAAAACAGCACCCTATACAAGAAGTTGATCTAGGGATGCTTATCAGAAATTATTTTTGCAAATTTTTTCTGAGCAACCTAATAAATCTTACAGAATGGGGGCGCGGCATTGAGGGGAGATTGTTGTATACTGTAATCTGATGGCTCACAATAATGTATATAAAGGTAATTTGTGATGTAACTAGAGGACTTTTTATTTCATTCATCAATATTTTTGTTATTTAGTTTTTTATTTTCCCCTTTCACTTTAGCTGCTACAAATATTGAGGTTATTGATCATGGAACATTGGGTGGCTGCAATTGGCCTGCCGTTTCAAATACAAGGCGTAGACTGAGAGTCTGCCCACAACATCCTTTTTCTTTTTGTTTCTCTTTTGGTATGATTTTAGCATGGACAGTAAAATGAGGAGAATGTAGCATACTGAGGCTATTTTTGCTTGTCTTGAAAGCTACTTATCATAGGGAGGTCGGTGGAATGATGAATTGAATTGGGCAACTTGCTAAAAGAGTATTCTTTTTGAAAAAAATGGTACATTTGGGCTTTTTAGTAGTAGCTAATAAAGCTAGAAGAATACCATATAGAATTAGGTATCACTCTGAAAGAAGTTAAAAAGGAAAATAAATTTTACAGTAGAAGTTTCATCATTTGTTAGAAGCGTGTGTGATGGTGCAGTGAAAGAATTAACATTTATATAATTTTTTTAAGTCAACATCATGTCTTAGTTATATGTTTGTTTAATTTGTTGATAAGGGATGCTAAATGGATTGCTTGATGAACTTGTGTAATGATGAGTTCTCTGATAAAATAAGCCAGTTGAAACAAATACGGGGTGCTGATTGCAACTTTACCGAGATGCCACTCTTCTTAAATCACGGGCTTCTTGCATTGCTTTTTAATTGATGAATGAGAACAGTAAAATGCAAGATCACGTGGCACATTTTGAGTCAAGCAAGAGTTGAGTTGCCCATAAATGTCATAGATTAGCTTGTCAAGAAAGCACGTATTTCAGAAAAATGTTCATTTACTGTATAACAACACTGTTACCATTGACATACGCACTTGAACAGACAAGTTGTGTGAACACAGAATCTAAATTCAAATTGGGGATAGGGATGGCATGGGTTGGTTGTGAATTGTACTTTTCCATCTTTATTCTCAAAATAAAAAATTATTCTCATTTTCATATTTAATAAATATAAAATTTGTCATGATGGATGTACATTTGTATCTCTACCTTTACTAATATAAATATTAATTAAATTATTAGTTTATAAAAGTAATAAAAATCATAGATGAGAAAATATGATATTATAAAGATTTAACGTTTAAAAGATACATATATTTAAATTAAAACTAAAGACGTTTTAATAATTTAAAATAGTGATAAGAGGATGAATATAGATATATTTATTCTTTAATTTTTATTTGATTCAATATAGTTTTTTAATTTTTTTTGAAATAATTTAATCGAGTCTTGTTAAATTGATGTTAATTTTTTTTAATTTATATATCAAATTAATCCACCTACCAAACAAAATTAATTTGAATATTTAGATTTCTTAAGTTGAATGATTTGATATATTAATTTTAACAAAAATATAATATTTATATAACGAAAAGATGAAATTGAATCATGATATATTAATTTTAACGAAAATATAACATTTATATAACAAAAAATCAAAATGAATCATTTTGTAAGAGTAGAGGACCTAAATAAAAATCGGGGATTTAATCGAATCTTTTATAAAAATTAAAAGACTAAATGAGTATTTTAATCTTGGAACTTAATCTTTTACCTGTATTTAACCTTGAAATTAACTTTTTATCTGAATTTATATATTAAAAAGTGTTTTTTAAATAATTTTATTTGAAGTTCAAAAATAAAAGTGAGTGTGAATATCCATTGGTCAGCAAAATGAGTAATAGTGCATATTTTTTAGACAGGTATAGATAGCAAGCTAATCGTATCCGCATTTACCATTGTCATATCTAACATGAATTATGTATGTTGAATTATCAGTATCATTCAATAGGACAAAAATTATTAACTAATAACGTTTTATTAATTAAGTGTGATTTTTTAAATATTAAACTATTTAAATATTAAATAATATCACTTATCTTTTTAAGTTACTCTAAAAATTGTAATAAATTCTATTTTTAAATTATAAATTTCAGCAAAAAACAATTTAAAACTTGTGACTCATTTATATAATCAACTTCAACTCGATCAAGGGTGAGTTGGTTTTGATACAGTAACTGAATTGTTTTTGTTAGAGTCTGATAAACAAACTGTATAAACTTGATCCAATCAAAATTGGTGTTTTCATTAATGGTTTACATGCTTCAACCTTCTTTGTCGATGACCCTCTCAAAGCTCTCCATGTGTTACTGATATCTATTGTGAAATTGGGTTTCATTATTTCCACCACTCCTACAACATCACTCACCTCACCATATTCCACTAACATAGTTAGTTCAACTCTACCTCATTAGGGTTATCCCACAACCTCAACCCATCACTATTAACCTTTTCAAACTCTATTACATGAACAACTTAATCACCTAATCAACAACACTCAAAGAACTAGAATTTCATGAAAGGAATAAGATCACATGGAAAATATTATGCTCAACAATGAAACAAAGAATGAAAGGAGATGATGTAGGTAAAATCTTAAACAAAAGAGTTTGAATCAGTCCAATCATGTAAATTCCAAGGAGTGTTTATCTCAAGGAAGCATCTTTCTCAATTGCAAAAATATTTTTCAATTAATGAAAAATATTTCGTTCAATTTGGTAATGTGTAGAGAGTTATATTTAATTAACATGTCATAATTTTAATGGATAAAAATTGTTCTAATCCATTAAACTTGAGTAAAAAAATCAAAGTCCAAGAAATTTAACGGGTTGAAACAAGTTTTTAATATGTTAAACTCCCTTCTAATTGATTTTAATTGACCAAAATTTCATTTTAATCAATTTAAAACAAAGCATATAAACTTTTAAATTAAAGTGATTTTAATTGATTCATTATTAGCACGATTTGTTCAATCACAAGTGTATCAATCACACAATAACAAGTAATAAGTAATTACCATTTTTTCAAAAAAAATTGTGTACCACATAACAATTGAAAACAATAACTAATTTTGGCAAACAAACTATTTTTAGAAATCGTGTTGATGTTTAAGGAATTAAAACTACACAAAAACAAATAACACTCTTTTTAAGATTTTATCAAACACTTGGAATGTAAAATATATTAGAAATGATATTGTATGTTATTGTTAGGGTTATACATCAACCAACCTCATTCTCATGCATTTAACCACTCACTTTCTTTCTAATTTAGTATTAAATTCAATAAACAAGTTTACTCAAATCCTAAGTTTTATTATTAAGATTTAGTTCCTCGAGCACTTATTGAGAACACTTGTTTTCACAATAATGATTTAAGACAACTAACGAGTTAAACTCAATTCCTATATATAAGCTATGTTTTTGTTTCTTGATCACCATAGGTATTTTCCAATAACCAATGAATCAAATATCCATTTATGTAAAATCAAACAATAATAAACATTAATAATGGAAACAAAATATTAACATTGAATGAAAAGACATATATAAATATAAAAAATACCAATTACATGAGAGTTTAATTGATTACATAAATCTCCAAAAATAGGTTTACCTTTTCATTGTAACAAAGAGCCCAAAAAGAAAAGATGAACAATGAAAGAAGATGAAAATCCAAGGAGGGGAATGGAGGTCAACAACCCAAAAAGTATTTAAAATGTGTTCTCCACTTCTGAGTCATTAAAAAGACCTTCTTGCTCGTGAACGATCAAAAAGAAATAACCTAAAAGTTTCACATAAGAAAAAATAGTGTCCAATGTTAGATACTTATGTTGGATGCATGCACTTAAGGGCAAGAAATGGACTTTTTTTCCAAGTGGTGCTTAATGCAATTCATCCTTAGGAGGTGACATCTAGTCATAGGTAAGTGACACTTAGCCCTAGTGATGAATGATCCTTTTTACCTTCATGCCACTGGATTCAAGTGACGTCCAATGTAGACGATCTTTTGGAAATCCTAATTTTTATCTTCTATCCACACTACCTTGATTCCATTTTTTTTTTTTGCTTGACCCAAGAGATTCCTGGTTAATTATTAGACAAAAATATAATGAAAAATAATGGTATAATTATATGAGAGTAACCAATATCCAACTACTTGTAAAAGAGATCAAAATAAAGGAGTAAGTAATTTAAAAGTTAAAGACGAGTTGATTTTGTTAGTGAAATAACTAATAATAATGATGAAAATTAACATTATCATTCATTCATGTTTTTAATTGATTGAAGTGTGTTTTCTTACAGATTCAATGAAAGAAAAATGTTTTAACATATTAAAACATATTTTAATTCATTAAAACACAATTTAAATTCTCTAATGATTCTTAAAAAATTCCAAATCACTTTCTATAACTTAATCAAATTCAAACAAAACGTCACATAGTCATTTACAACATATCTTAGGCCTATATATATGGACAACATAGTCATCAAATCAGCCTTAATACAAGATCACGTCTCAAATATGACAAAGTATATTTCCAATTAAGAAAGTTTGATATAAGGTTAAACCTTATTAAATATGTGTTTGGTGTAGATGAAGGAAAGTTTATCTACTTCAGGCTGACCCATTAAGGAATAGAAGTAGGGATGGCAACGGGGCGGGGCGGGCACGGGTTTCGCTATCCCATACCCATCCCCGTAAAAAAAATTCATCCTCATCCTCATACCCAAACCCAATGGGTATTAAACTTTTGACCCATCCCCATCCCCACCGGGTAATGGGTATAATCTCGTACCCATACCCATACCCATTTTCTTACTACTTCAATATTAATTTTAATTAATTTTTATAAAATAATAAAATTTTTATGATAAAGGAAACATAATATTATCAAATATTCAATATT
>Ga0214545_1003123_pt1 | contig 31817 bp, 10 predicted proteins | sample CNSS4metaG_FD_160064 | JGI IMG/M metagenome (GOLD analysis project Ga0214545, IMG submission 160064) | Root nodule microbial communities from cowpea collected in UCLA plant growth center, Los Angeles, California, USA - CNSS4 | ecosystem: Host-associated > Plants > Roots > Nodule | place: USA...
ACCGAAGCATATACATCTCTTTTGCTTCGGGTTAAGCTGAACCGAGGCATAAAAGTTGTCTGAAATTGCAAAAATGCCACCGCGCCATTATATGCTTCGGTTCCTGGACAACCGAGGCATATAAGGCGAGGTAAAAATCAATTTCTGCACTAGTGTATAATTGTAAGCATAAACGTAATATGATCCTAATATTGATTCTAATAATCAATCATAAACTCATATACAAAATATCCATACTGATAATCATGCTGTAAAAAGTAAACGGAAGCGTACCTGAATTGGCCATAACGATAATATTAGAGCATTAATGATACAGTGATCTTCCTCCTGTAGAGCACCTTGATTTCCCTTTGGTTTTCTCTCTTGATGGGGATAGGGAGAAAGGACCAGGAAAAGTACGTTATGATTCTATGTGTGCTCTCAGAAGGGGACCACAACCCTTTATAAACTGAATTACTTAAGTTTTAGTATTTCTAATTTGGTCCCTCATCAAATTAGAAATTATTAACTGCTACACAATATTTATTTTCATGACATATGCCTTTAGCCAAATCTTTAATTTAGTCAGATCACTTTGTTATTTGACTTTATAAATAATGGCCCTAACACATTTAATTATGTATCATATATATGCATGACCCAAAATTACTAACAATAATAAGATTTAATTATCAATAATTTTTTATATCTCCGTTTCTGTGTAGTGACTTGGTTGATAGGAAAAACACTGTGGATAAGTTTTTCTATTGTTTGGGTACCCTATGTCTTGGAGCTAAAATAAGTAAATAGTGGTGACACTATCAACATGTGAAACAAACTATATTGTAGCTTGTTTAACAATTTGTCAAGTATTATGGTTATGCTCATTGTTTAATGAATTGAAGATGTATCACTACAAGAAATTCGCTTATTATTTACGCCAGTTTTTCGTAGGTAATGTTCTGTTTTCGTAGGTAATGCAATTTTATCTACGAATTACCTACGAAGCAAATTTCGTAGGTATTGAGCTGGTAGGTAACTTTATCTACGAAATTCTGGCTTCGTAGATAAATTACCTACGAATATTATCTACGAAAAGAGTACGTAGATAATTATCTACGAACATGAGTTATCTACGAAAATTGTTGTGGATAATTTACAACTAGAGTTATCTACGAAATATTTCGTAGGTAACTTATCTACAAAAATTGTCATGGGTAATTTATCTGCGATATTCTGCATATATAATTTACCAAAGAAAATCTTCGTAGGTAAGTTATCTACGAACACTGTCGTAGGTAACTATCTCCAACATTCTGCATGTGTAAATTACTTACGAAGATCTTCGTAGGTAATTATCTACGACAGACTTCGTAGGTAATTTACATATGAAACTTTTCATAGGTAATGTTATCATATTATAAAAAAATTTAAAATAATTTTAATTTCTAAAAATTATTATTAAATATTTTAACATATATTAATTGATGTCAGCACTCACATCTAAACTCTACCTGTAAACAATGCAGTAGACAATTTTGTCTACTTAATTATAACTCAAAAGATTCTAGAATAGAAAATATAGTAGTTTTATATCATAGACAAGAGAAGTGATGTCTAGACATAAAAGTTGGCCTTGGCCTCCACCTGTAGATCCTACAAACATCCCAACATTCAAATAACACATCAAGTATAACAACATAGTTTTCCAAAGGTTTAACACCATTCATATCATCACATCAAAACATTAAAAACTACAAATATAAAATAAAGTAGATAACACAGATTAAGAAACTAACAAATAATCTACATAGGTCGAGTCCTACAATTTAAAAACTAACTAATTTTACCCCTAGTTCAACAAGTCCTACAATTACAAACCTAACTAATAATCTACATAATGAGAAGAGTTTTGTCCATGATGGTGGTCCCTCTCCCGAGCATCATCTTGGTTTGGGTGAGGGTTCGAGAGTGAGGTGAGGGTTCGAGCGAGGTGATGGTTCGAGAGTGAGGGTTCGAGCGAGGTGAGGGTTCGAGAGAGATGGGACGGAGTGTGGAGGTTTAAGGTGACTATGGAGGTTTTCGATGACAGAGTATTTCCGGTGGGTGTGAGGGTTCGAGAGTGAGGTGAGGCTTCGAGCGAGGTGAGGGTTTGAGAATGAGGTGAGGGTTCGAGCGAGGTGAGGGTTCGAGAGTGAGGTGAGGTTTCGAGGTTTCTTTCTGACTTAGAAAAAAAAAGTTGTCTGGGTAATACAAAGTAAGTTTAAAATATTATATTTTTAATAAAAAATAATATACTTTTTACATATGAAATATTTCATAGATAAAGTTTTTTAAAATAATTTTTATATATATTTTTTATGATATTTGTTATCTATGCCAAATTTCACCAGTAACACTTTGTAGAAATGTTTTTCACCAAAGTGAGTCATGATTATTTACGAAATTTTCGTACGTAATTTACTTTTCTTTTACCTACGAACTATTACATTATCTACGACTACTCTTCGTAGATAAAATAAAATTATCTATGAAAAATATTTCGTAAATAAATATTCATAGATAATGACCAATTTTCTTGTAATGTATGCTGATAATACTGTATAATTATCGGTGGACAATAAATCAGCCATAGATTTGGCCAAAAATCCAATGTCTCATTATAGAAACAAATATATATAGACATCAAGTTTCATTTCTTCAAGATCAAGTCATCAAAGATAGGATCAAACTAAAGCATTGCATGATAGAAGTGTAACTGGCTGATATTATGACTATGACTTTAAAGATCAAAAGATTGAAAGAGTTAAGAAAGTCAATATAGTTGATTTTCATTTGTAAATTTTGAACCAAAGAAGGTGTTAAAAATGTAATTCAAACCCTTTGTGAGTTATATGTAGTTACTTTAGTCAATTTTACAATTTTATAAACTATTTTATTTAAAACATTGTAACTATTGTGATGTGTGCATTAACAAAATCAACTTTTTCTTTTTTTTTTTTTTTTTTGCATTTCACTCCTCTTACACTAACAACTTGACGTCCTTGAACTATTTTAAATCTTCTTAGCATGAGCACACTTTCATGCATTTAACAAATTATAAAGTAAATCAAATCTAAAATTTAATAATAAAATAAGATAAATTTGTAAGGGTCCAGTAGTTTCATTAATATATAATTTTGAATTTTATAAAATTTTAATTAGATATTTCCTATTCTAATATTTGTAAATTAATCATTTCATTAAATTGTCATTTAATGGTAATTATATGTTATTATGTTGATACATTGATATACTTTATTTATAATCGAATAATATGTTTATAATAGGATAAAACTATTTAATTTCAAATACATTATAAGATGAATCTAAAATTAATTTTATAAAAAGAGGAAAGTTATATACTATTTCAATATTAACCGAACGCATTTAAAACACGTTAAATAAATTTAAACAAAATTTAATTAAATTAAATTTACGCGAAAGAGAAGAGACTAAAAATTATAAAAAAACTAATTTCAATCCAAAAATTAAAAATCAATAATATATTTAATCTTAAAAACTATAAATAATTAAGCAAAATAATAAAAATACAATAAAAGAAGAATATATATATATATATATTATATTTATATTTTATTTTGGTGTCTATATTTTTATTTCTAATTTTACTTTTCAATATTTTTTTAATTAAAATAATTATTTTAATATTTGTACTTTTTCGGTAATCACTACGTTAGATTTAACTGTTTCATTAATTTAATTATTTTTAAACTAAAATTAGTATCTCTATTAAAAAAAATTATATACAGTTACATAAATATTTATAATAAAAATTAAAAAATATTAAATTTACTTTTAAAATTACAAAAAGTGAACACAAATCGCATGTGCTTTTACTTGTATATAGAGTAGAAATATCCCTTTTTGGTGTTCACACTCTTATTTTCAATCCTACACTTTAATAAATAATAATTTTTTAAATTAAAATAACTATCTTATTATTTTTACCTTTTAAATAATTATTTTGTTAAATTTAACTATTTTCTTTATTATTTATTTTTAAATTAATCATTTTTAAACTAAAATAAATATCTTTAATAAAAGAATTATTATAAAATAAATAATAAAATATTTATAATAAAATTAAAAAATTGAACTTGTAGTGCATCAGTTTTTACCGGTATATATAAAATTTATTTTTTTAAAGATAAAATAGATAAATATATACATAATTTAGAATGGAATTAGATGGGTTTTTGAGAGGGGTCAAGGTCAGCATAGGAAGACTCCTTCTCCTTCTTTTCCCTTCCTCTTCCCACCAACCTTCATTCTCTGCTCAATTTCATTTTCCTTTTCTTGTGTTTGCAAGTGTGTTGGATGGGAACGCCGGAATTCCCAGATCTGGGAAAGCACTGTTCGGTCTCTGATTGCAAGCTGATCGATTTCTTGCCCTTCACCTGTGATCGCTGCCACCAGGTTCTTCCCTTTCTATATCTTTGATTTCCCCCCAAAAGTGAATTTTTCAATTGACTTACGCCTAATGCTGTAATTTGATTGAGTTCTTGTATTACATGAACTATGAGAACAAACCTATTGGACTATTCATCTGGGTATGTGTTTTTTCCAATTTATTTTAATACTGTTATTCTATAAACTACCTTTTGATCTGATCCATCGTGTCATTTTTTCTTTGCTGGCATAATCTGTAGCTAATTGGGCGAAAGTCTATTTACCTATATTGACCAATTTAATTTTTAAAGAATTATGGTGATGAGAGGAGAAGTTGCTTTTGTGATGAAAAGCTTTGAAAGGATGGGCTTGTTTTTAATTTTATGTTGAAGTAGGGATGGGAAGTTGGCTAGTTGTACAACTGTGCAGAGTTGAAACAATTCAAGAAAAGTGCAGAGGAAGTGGCTTCCAGAATTAGGAATGGAAGTAAAAGTAGTTATATAAACTACGGGAAAAGTGGCAATGATGTAAGAGCGGGAGACAAAAGAGGTGGGAATGGTAGGCTCCTTGTTGTTGTAGCTTATGGTTGTTAGGAATTTAAGTTGAGATGGAAGTCTCGCATGGGATAAAAAATGAGTAAGATGAACAATATATAAGTAGAAGAATCCATAAATTTATTGTCTTAAGGTTTTGGGTTAAAAGTAGTATCTTGGTTTCTTATATAGGTTTGTTCATAACTCTTTGGTACCGAATCTTCCTGGTGTTTCTCCTCCAAAAACCTCACAGTGGTATCAAAGTCAATGGTTCATCTTAGTTTTGGTTTGGACGAGTATGGTATAAAGTAGGTGAAAAATTTTAAAGTTGAAGAGTTCTTTGTATCGAAAGTCTTCCATTTCAGGAAAGTGTATACTATGGTAGAACGGTGGTACAAAGGAATAGTCACCACTGAGATACTCGTGCTTGAAAGGGAGGTATTCCGGTGTGGAAAGACTCACACTTGAAGAAGAGATTGTGAAGAATTCAAGGTGAGTTGGAAGTTCCACATTGGATAAAAGTAAGTAAGATGAACAATATATGAGTAGAAGGACTTATAAATCTATTGTCTTAAGGTTTTCGATTGAAAGTGGTGTTCTGATCTCTTATATGAATTTGTTCACGATGCATTGGTGTTGAATCTTCTTGGTATCTCCCCTTGAAAAACCTAACAATGGTTAGTTATAGGATCAGACTTGGTGCAATTTTATGGGCATTTTTGGGTTTTAAATAGAAGTTTAAACCAATGCCAACTGTTATCGTGGGGTTACCTTCAATTATAACTTGAAAATAGCACTAATAGAACTAAGGAATTGCTTCTTAGTATTGTTATTTTTATTTCCATGACCCTCAAATTCAACTAAAGAAAAATACCATTATATATATGTGTGTGAAAAGGGGTGCTGTAAACTTTCTAACAATTGTTATTGAACTTTGAGTTGACTTGTAGATCCTTATAAGTTTACAATTAGTTAGAGAAAATGAGTTAACTCACTATTGAAGTCTTTTATTTGGTAAACGTAGGTATACTCATTAAACTTGTATAAACCTTGAGTCAAGAACTGAGTCAATAAGTCAATAAGTTTAACTAACTATTGTGACAATGCTTTAAATGAACCATATATAGCTTTTGAAGCTAATGTTGACATTTTATTGGGATCAAATTATTTGAAGAAATTAACTCTTTTAACTCTTTTTTTAAAATGTTTTCCCCATAGAAATTTTTGTTTTTATAAATTTATGTATGATTCAATCATTTAGGTAGTTTAGTATTGTAGTTGGATACTTTGTTTTATTGTGGAGCTGAAATGTTGAGTTGTTGTTGTGTTAAAAGTATAGTTATCAGAATCTTTCTATTCATGAATGAATATGTTCAAATTCAAATCATTGATATGAATCGTTCAATTCATTGTTTTTCCACCAATTCCCATGAAAAGAATTGAAAAGTCATATAAACTTAAATTGTTAAATGAAAAGGAATTGATGCAACACTTCTAAACTTAACTTATCTTATCTTACTGTTCCACTACTTATGTTTGTCTCCCACTCATTCAATGTGTTATTTAGTCATTTAATTTGTTCTATTTTTCTTAAATAAAGGATTTATAAACTCAGATATAACTAATAATTTTGCTCTAAAAATTTTGAATGAACACTACACATCGTTCGGACGATGTACTGTGATTCACAGTTCAAAAATTAGCTTCATGATTCACGATTTGATAAGATAACCTTGGTTGAAAGTATATACATTTATGTTATCAATAGGTTGTGTTTGAATATTATTTCTTACATTTTGTAGACTCAAGAGTCAATTCTGCAGTAGCTCCATGAGTTTAGGTTACTCTTAACTTTCACACAGTCATATTTTAAACTTCTAAATTTTAACTCAGCTTAAAACTTTTGCGCCCCTCAAAAGTCAGTTTTGCGTAAATTCTGCTACTGCAATTTTCTGTTTTGTTTGGTTAAGTATTAATAATTTTTCATTGGTTCTGAGTAGCACATAAACTTTTGGGTTAATGCATGAAACACTGTTCTGATTATTGATTTTCTCTGGTGACTGGGAATTTATCTGGGTGTGGAATTATGGATTATTATTCCACCTGCGCTCGTTTTAAGAGCTTTTTGTTTGATCAAACTTATCAGCAAAATCTTTGCAGGTGTATTGTTTGGAGCACAGAGGTTATATTAAACATCAGTGTCCAAAAGCAGACAAGAAAGATGTTACTGTAGTTGTATGTCCACTTTGCGCTAAAGGAGTTCGCTTAGTTCCAGATCAAGATGCAAATATAACTTGGGAGAATCATGTCAACACTGACTGTGACCCATCGAACTATGACAAAGTCACGAAGAAGAAAAAATGCCCTGTCCCAGGGTGCAGAGAGATATTAGGATTCTCAAACACAATTAAGTGCAGGGACTGCAATGTAGACCATTGTTTAAAGCATCGGTTTGGACCTGATCATAAATGTCCTGGTCCCAGAAAAATGGAAACAAGTTTTTCATTCAGGAATCTTTTGAATGTGAGTAAAAAACAGGAATCCAAACCCCAGCCAAGTTCATCTGCATCATCTAGATGGTCTTCAGGCTTTCTTAATGCAGTTTCTAACATTCGATCATCAGCAGAGGCTGGTGTGTCGAAGTTGAGTGAAGCTAACCAAGGCTGGTGGAAAGCATCAGGTGGGGTGGGAGCTAGCCAGAGTAGTGGTCAAGTGGAGCAATGCCCTCAGTGTGGTGCCAAGTTTTCCTCTGTTACTGCTTTGGTGGACCATGTGCAAAAAGTTCATGAAAGGAGTGGCAACCGATCTGCACCAAAGGTTACAATTGATGCTTGCCCTAAGTGTAGCAGAGGATTTCAGGATCCTGTTGCCCTTGTGGAACATGTTGAGAGGGATCATGGTGGCAATTCTAGATCATAAGGTATGGAGTTGGTATTTTTTATTGAATGAATTATACCGAGAAGAAAATGCATTTTTTTATGGCAATTCTGGATGAGTAGTTTTGTTAACATGAATTGAATTTGAATACATTTTAGAGTGTAAACATTGTCATACAATCATGGATCACATATGATTAAAATTTGTTGACTTCTGTTATAGTTACTTTAAAAGTCTTGACTGATAGGATACAAATCCTTACACTCGTAGCATATATATCAAAATTAAACTTCATAATCAAAGTGTGGATATGAATTTGAAGATGCTTCTTTACTTATTTGTATCTATGCCTCGGGATTGGCTTGGCTGACGGATTCATTTGATTTCTCAATTATTTTTTATGTTTTGAATCACACTGACCTCTTCAATGGATACTATCAGTAATTGCAAATTTGTCAGGGATTTGCAGGATCAATTCAATCGATAGTGATGTACATTTTTTTCTGACTAACTTTGTTGGGACCGGCCTGAATTTTCGAAATCTCGAATTTCTCGTTTAGAAATTAGAATGGAAATGCAAGTTCTCGAATTTCACTTCACACTCATTTTGTGGAAGCAGTGGCGGACCTCACTTTGTTCCTACATACCCTCTTTTTCTCCTTTTTTCATGTGAAGAGATTAATTCCCATTAACAAGATTTGCTGTGTGCATAATAAAGGGTGCGTGTTTGGTAAAAGCCAATTGTTAAGCTAGTTGAAGCTTACAAGCTAGAAGTTGGAAACTGAAGAGTTAAAGATTTACAAGTAAATGAATTGAAATATTATCAGTAATGAATGAAATAGCTGATCGATATAATGAAATATTTGGTTCTGAGATATTTTTTTTCCAATTCTGAGTTAAAATGATATTTCAAATACATTAATTAGGATAACAATGAAAAAATAAAAGTTCGTGTTTTATAAGCTAATTTATTTTGATAAACTATTCAAGTAATTCATGAAAAAACTATGGAACTTACTAAAACAAATTCGTGTACCAAAAGAGCTTCAAATAAGTTAGTGAAATAATATACAAGTTATTTAAGTTAACAATGATAGTAGGAGAGTTGTATAAGCTGATTCTTATTGATTTTGTTATGCCAGGTTGTATTGCTGATGGAGCTCAAAGAAGAAGGAATGAAATATAGAAGAGAGATCACAGAATAGATTTTAGAGTTTTTTCCCCCTGAAATATCGATTTTTATGAACCCTTGTTTTATTTTTGTCAAAGGAACTTGGATTGAAAATTCAAAGGTATGCACTGTACCACAAACAACACAGATAAGAAATACAAGGTACACCTTGGGCCAACTCACTAACTCATATTAACAATCCTAAGTTTGACCAAAATAATATTAAATAAAATAAAACATTATTTAAGTAAAAGAGGGTTTTATATTAGTTCATCTTAACTTGTGTTACCATCAATACTCCTTTAAAATTCTTTTAAGAGTTCAACTAAGAAATAATTTTATAATTTAGTACATAAATCACTTTTAGTTACATTGAATATATAAATAATTCCTGAATTTCCTTTTTAATTTTTTCAAGAGATCAAGAACTCTGCTATGACTTTTAGGTACAAAACGAAATAAATATATAGAAAGATAACTCTCATAAAGATAATATATCCATATGACTATCTTACATGCTCTCCATTTAAAAAAATATATATCAAAAAATTTAATTTAAAATTCTTACTGTATATCTTTTAAATATTAAAAAAAATGTATATAGTTCTTATGGTTAGCTTATTTTATAAATTTAATTTCTCTAATATTATTAAAAAAATATTTAAATTAAATTTAGATTAGATTATTATTATCTTTTATCATTCAACTAAATTTTCCTATTTAAATTAATTGTCTTTTTTTTTTTAATTGTTGGAAACCATACTACAATATGTATGCTATTGCTGGATAAGCCTGATGAGGCTTACGGTGGGCCGGGATAAAAGAGTTAGACTATTGCTTCCTGCACTCCCATATTCATTTCTACACATCACCAACACTATCACAGTTTCTATCACGTTTATTGTGCGCAAAGGAAGAAGAAAAAGAAAGAAAATGCTGCAGAGGGAAAAGAAGAGAGAACAAGTAGAAAAGGACTTGTTCCGGAAAGTCTTTTTCCAGAAAATATTTCATGTATTCTAGATAGCTCTATTAGACATTTTAAGAGTTTCGGAAAGTTTTCTTTGAAAATCTCATTCCGAAAATTTTATTAAAGAACATACGAAATATGTTCTCCAAATTTTATTCCAAAAATTACGTTTTGGAAATTTTGTTTCAGAAATTTAGTTTTGAAAATCCCGAAATCCCGAAAAGTTTGTAAAATATGTAGTTCGGAAGTCACTTTTTCAGATGAATGGTTATTTCAAAAGTTTGAGGGGTTCCCAAAGAAATTGTGCGGAGTATATAAAGTAAAATCTTAATGGTTATTTTTCATTTTTGTATTTTATGATTCATTTCGGCCTTTTCTTATTGCACCACATGATAATTCATTTAATTGCACCCCTATATTTAGAGTAAAAGGCTAAAATATCCTCCTCGTTGCATCATTTTACCTCTGTCGTCGCTGTTGCTACCATTATCACAGTTACCTGCAACTACACCTTTGTTCTTCACCGCTGCACTCCTTAAGAGAAGGAAGAAGAAAAAATAAGTTTGTTTCAAGAAAATCGTTCCTAAAGATATCGTAAATATTCTGGAAAGCCGGTTCCAAAAATTTTGGTATGAAAAACTTATTCCAAAATGTATTTCATGTTTCTTCAAAAAATTGTTTCAAGACGTTTGTTCCAAAAACCTCGTTCTACACAGGATCATACATATTCTAAGAAAATTATTCTAAAAATTTTAAGGTTAAATATGTTTTTATATCTATTTGGAATTAGTTCCTCGTTAAAACTTTTAACCAATTTAGTCTTTCATCTTTAAAAATGCGTAAATTTAGTTCTTTTAATCAAATTTTGTAAAGTTTATTTGGAGTTTCAAACGTGTTTTATGATAATATTTGAGTTAGCATTAAAGCGAAAATAGTTCAAACGATATAAACAATTCAAATACTATCATGAAATAGAAGATAAACTTAACAATATCTGGTTAATGATTAAAAAACTAAATTTATACATTTTTAAATATAAAAGACTAAATTAATTAAAAATTTAAAAAAAAATCAATTTTAAATTTCAATGAAACTTGAATTACACAAATATATTTAATCTTGAAATGCATATTTGAATATCCATTCCATTTGTTTAAGAAAAAGATATTCCAAAAATTTTATTATAGAAATCCCGTTTTAAAAATTTTATTCCAAAAGTTATATTTTAAAAGTTTCGAAAACTTGTTCCAGAAGATTCCTAGAACAGATAATGATTATTTTAAAATAATGGGATAAAAAAGAAAAAACCTCCATTTTTTGCGGCCAGGTGATGAACCAGTCTCACTCAATCGATCGAGTCGAGTGAGCTTGTGTTTTCCGATCTGAATAATTTTATTTTTATCTCACCAAAAAAAATTATGAAAAAGCATTCCTTTATTTTCACTAATCTCTTTTCTTCAAATTTGATTTTCAGATCAACACAACTCTTTCATAATAAGGCAATAACATGACATTCAACTAAATATAAAGTCAAATGGATGCCATACATCTCAAACAGAATCCAACATAGTGCTTTATTGACTCAAACCACTTAACCTAGAAAGCTAAACACAATCCATTCTGTCATCATCTCTGATATCAGAGTGATTACACAGAAAAAGGATTTTTCATCTTCTCCCTTCAAATTCAAATGCAAAATAAACAAAACAAGGTTCTTTATTTTTGTAATTTTTTTCTTAACAACTGAAAAAAAAAAAAGACAGACACCACTTTATTAAGGTTTGTTCTTACTCTCCACTGCAGGGTAGATCATGCGACATAGACATCAACAGGGTTCCTTATTTGTCGAAGCATTCCCGCAAGGTTGATCATCTGTGGTCGGATTATTGGCCTGTTGTCAGTGCACAGCATCGCCAATTTCAGAGTACCAAGCATTTCATTCCTCCAACCATCGCACTCAGAGCTAAGCGTTGCATCCATTATCTCCTCTGGAGATTCACCTCTTTCTGCAGCTTCATGAACCCACTTCACCAACTCTACACCTTCATCAATGGCTGTTCTCGAAGTTATCATCTCCAGAAGAATCACACCAAAGCTATAAACATTTCCAGATTCTGTCACTTGCATTGTGTATGCATATTCTGCACCAAAGAACAACCACAATAGTTACTTACAATCATGCCAAACATTATATTCAATACATAGAACAAAGTTGTAACCTTTCTCAAGAGGGTAGGAACAAATTCAATGAAGAATCAAAATGCATTACATTTTCAGTGTTTGAATGCTATACCTCATTTTGAACCAACACAGGACAAGATCCACTGCATTTTAGAAAATACAAGGCACAGAACTACCTCCATGAAAACGTAGAAACTAGAATGAACTTTGATGAAAACATTTTTTAATATGAGAACTACAACAATATTTTGATCTAGTTTAAACATTAGTAGCAAGAAAACATGGAAGATTGGATGTTAGAAAGTAGTATACCTGGTGGAACGTAACCGAAAGAACCAACATATGGGATAATACTAGAACTTTCTTTAGTTTGATCTAGGAACTTTGATATTTCGATGTCCCCGATCAGTGCATTCAGATTTGCATCTAGAAGAACATTGCTAGAAGAAATGTCGTGGTGGATCATTGTCTTACTATGAAGGAAACCCAAACCATTTGCCACTTCAATTGCAATAGAGATTCTAGCAGGCCAATCGAGCTCATATGCAGGTTGCATTGCAGGTTCATGAAGAAGTTGAGCCAGTGTTCCACGGGATATGTACTCATAAATGAGAAGAGCAAATTTATTACAAATGACATATCCAACGGGTTTCATTAAATTTTCATGGTTCAGTTTTCTAAGCCTTTGAAGCTCTGCAACGATCTTGTTGTGTTGCTGCATCATTGTCATGTCCATAGGGAACATTTTCCTTACAAATAAGACTATCCCAGAGGGCATCAATGCCTTGTAAACTGCACTGAAATTTCCACTGCTAACCTTATTCGATTCATCACGAGTTGCTTCAACAACCGCGCCAAGGTCTACTTCTTCTGTTAGATTGTTAGCAAAAACTTCTCGTGATATTATATATGGTTTGGTATCGGTTTCACCACCTTCTATTATCTCAGGAACATTTGGTACTTGCCTTCGACACATTCTGTTTACAAAGACAGTTGAAGCAAATAACACAAAAGCCAGAAGAATTGGTCCAAGTATATATATTATGGTTACGTAAGAAATTCCATTATTGTTTCCCACAGCTGCATAATGATGAGGATTATCTTGATCTTCACATGTAGTGTTCAATGGCGCCCCGCAGAGCCCTTTGTTGCCCAAATAACTTGAAGCAGGATTGAGCAGGAATGCTGCAGACTTTGGCAATGGACCACTGAGCTGATTATTTGATATGTTAACGACAACCAAGTTCAACAACTTGATAAATGTTTCTGGGATCTTACCTGAGAGATTATTGTTGGAAAGATCCAGAGAGCCAAGTTTGTTTATTCTTCCTAATTCTGGGTGCAATTTTCCTTCAAGATGGTTGTAGCTCAAATTTAAGGCTATCTCCAAGTTATGCATGTGACCAATCTGAGAGGGAATGGTTCCTGTCAGATCGTTACTCCCCAACTGCAATTCAACAAGTTCTCTACACCTTCCGATTTCATGAGGGATCACTCCTCTTAAGAAATTCTGATTCAAACGCAGCTTCTGCAACTGAGCGGTGCCACAGATTTCATTTGGTATTGTTCCGTTGAACCTGTTATTGCTTAAGTCAACAATCTTAAGACTTTTGATCTGCAGAATCGGTTCTGGAATATCTCCAGAAAGGATATTTTCAGAAAGCATCAGCACCTGCAGGTTCATAAGCTTTCCAAACTCTGGTGAAATTTTTCCAGCAAGCCCATTTGAGGCCAGGTTCAAGAAGGTGAGATTATAACACAGAGAAAATTCTGATACTAACTCACCAGAAAGATTATTATGGTCAGCTTCAAAATAAGCAAGGCTAGTGAGGTTTCCAACACTCTTAGGAATGTTACCTTGTAGATTATTGTTTCCAATTCGAACACTGAGAAGGGTTTGACAGTTCCCGATTTCCTCCGGAATTTCACCACTCAAGTTGTTCTGAGTGAGGATCAGGACTTGTAGCTTCCATGCAGAAAAGAGGCTTGCTGGTATAGGACCTTCAAGGTGGTTTGTATGCAGGTTTAGTGTTTTAAGCTCAGAAATGAATCCCAGATCATCTGGAATCATTCCATTGAAATGATTCTCATAAGCAGCAAAAACTCTCAGATTGGTCCAGTGCCTCACCCAAGATGGTATCAAACCACTCAGATGATTGTTGTAAATTTGAAATTCCTGCAAACTCTCAAGGCCTTGAAGTTCCTTAGGCATCTCTCCCACCAGCATGTTATTGGAAAAGTTCAATGTTTTGAGGCGTTTGAGGCGTCCAAATCCTATTGGAATTGAACCTTCAAACTTGTTTGAAGACAGGTCAAGATATTCAAGATGGGATAAATTTCCAAAAGCATTAGGAATCATCCCTTGAAAGTTGTTGTTTGAAAGGTCAAGCCACTTCAAAGCTTTGAGCATGGAAATTGAACTTACATCACCTCCAAGATTCTGCTTAGAGAGTGACAGACTCTCCACCAGTGAGCGATGGCCACAGGTGACACCGTTCCAGGAGCAGTAATCTGAGTTGGTGGCATTCCACCCAGGAACTCTGAGATTTTTGTTGATGGAAAATAGTATAGTTTGTTCCTGCAACTCAGCATCCACAAGCAGAGATTTTGACAGAAACAAAGTAAGCAGAAAAGGCAACAAGCTAAGAATTCTCATCACTGAAAACACCATCTTCACAGAAAAAAAGAAAGATCTTTTCTTGAAGATGTGAATTCACAAGACTTTGTTGAGGGAAGAAAAAGTGGTTTTGTAAGCTTTCACTGGATAATTGAGTAACCCACAATGAAAAGGTCTAGAGATACCCCCCTTTTAAAATGGTTTCAAAATGCATGTGATGGTAATGTGGACGGAAGGATTTTGAGAATTACAAGACGATCAAGCCAGTCCAAGGAATTGCTTAGCAAGAAAAAGAGATAACAGTGAAAGAAACAAAAGGTGGTTACATTACCAACACCATAAATTGCATGTTTTGGTGCAGATGTGAGGAAAGGAATGGAAAAGCAGAAGAAGCAAAAAAGTGACAAAATGAAAGAGAGAACTGAAATCACATAATACAAGGTTGGCACAGGACCAGGTGCTAGTTGTTTTCTCTGTCTCGTAGGCAGAGAAAGAAGGAAAATGTTTGGCTTCACGATAAACAAGAAACAAGGGGTGATATGAAAGAATGCAAGTTGTACAAAGCTCTTTGTATGGTTTATCAGGGTGGTGGAGCTTGTATCATTCTACAACAAGAGTTCATTATAAGATTAACATCTTCTAATTCTTAATTATATAAAAAAAAAAAAATAGAATCTTTCTCTTGTAAGTGACAAACTTGTTACTATCCCTCGACTCTTGAAATCATTACAGATGAGGGGCCACACATTACACATTACAATGCGATTTCAAAAAAATTTCAGTTTCAACTTCTTTAATAAAAACAATTTTAAATAATATTATCGATATTTTCATTATGTGTTATTAGTATAAATTAATATATGAAAATATCTATTTGCAAATAAGTTGTGCTATATGCAACACTTCTATATGTCTTTGATCTATATCATTGGTACATAGGTTTTTCTTCTTTGTGTGCACATTCTTTTTTCCAGCCTTACCATTTTAATAACTATTTTTTTAATTCAAATAATTATTATAATTAAAAATTATTTTCCAATTTTATCTTTTTAATATTTTTTTTACATTTAAATAATTACTCATAAAAAAATGTTAAATATGTTTGTAGTTTCTAAATTTAGACACAATTTAAATTCGATGGTATCTCCAACTTTGATATAATCTTTTTCCAAACCTTCAAATTGAAGTAATTTTAACCCAAAGATATTAAATTGCTTTTTCTTGTCAAACATCTCAAACACTAGTCTAAACTATCTTTTGAAAAATTTAACTTTTTTGGATTAAGAAGACCGAGTTTATTTTTTAATCTATTCATTTTTTAAGTTTGAAACCAAAATATATGAAAGTTTAGGATAGAGACTAATTTCAATTTTGTGTCTAAGATTAGGAATTACAAATATATTTAACTCTAATAAATAAACATGTATATAATAAAATATTATAAAAAATTATCTACTTTTATAATTACTTTTTTATAAAAAGTTATTGTATAGCATATTAATATTTTTTTATTTTAATAATTAAAAATAATTTTATAGTTTAATGAAAATTTTATTATAATAAACAAAGAGTGAATATTGGCTTAGAATATATATTTTACTAGTATCTATAAATATAATTAATTCTCTATGTAAATCAAAATTATAATAATATTGACGATAACATTGTATTTACACTATTTAAATACTATCTTTAGTTTATAACTAATTATAGATATATAACTTAAATATTTGAATTTGAAAAGAAAAAAAAAAGTAGTATTTAAGTTTATCACATCAATATAGATGGATAATATTATTTTAAGATAACAGTTACATAGGACATTAATGTGAATAAAACTGATTTTAAATTACTTATATAAGGTTGTGAAATCATTCAGATTTATCGGATTTAGTAAATATAATAAATTTAAGCATAAGAGAAAAAGATTATAGCAAAGTTCTTCTGATTGATAGAACATTCACTTGATTTAGATAATGATAGAGTTTTTGTCGGATCCTTCACAAAATCTTTGTCGGATGGTTCACAGAATCTTTGTCGGATGTTTCACATATTTTCATGCATTTGATCTAAGTACCTAAACACTCAGATTTTGTGGATTTTTTCACCTAAAAGGGGTCTTTTGTCGTTTACGCAAGTAATACATTCACAGTGTGTTCTTCTATAACACGTGTAAGTTTAATTTTTAAATTAAAATTATGTAAATGAATACATATTAATTTTTACTTTTAGAAATATTAAATAATAATTTCAAGTAATGCATTTAAATACTGTAATATAATATTGACATTAATATGAAAAATTCTTAAAACTTATATAATAAATATTGTTTATTTATATAAAGTAAATATTGTTTAAATTTTTGAAAAAAAAAATCATAGATAAAAATTAAAATTTAGAATATTTCAAAATAACTAAATAAAGTGATTTCAATTTTTATACAAAAATATTGCTTTATAAAAATCAAAATTAGAACTCACTAATTTTATAAAAAAAAAATGAAAATATAATTAAGCTCAATCTAAATTAAAAACGATTATTATTATAAATTCTTACCCAATTATATTATAAGAATTAGAAAAACATGGAATGAAAACATTAAAAACAATGTAATGTTTTAACACCAAAGTTTGTTTTGGTTTGACCAATGGTGAATTGGTCACCTAATTCCACATCCCTTGTTTAAATTATATTAGAAATCCATTTAATTCTATTGAAGTCATTCAACACACTCAAATTAACCATACTGAACAAATTATAAATTATAAGAGTGAACTAGGATGATATTTTATGAAAAAAAAATCAATAAAAAGCAATTCAATTAATCTAAACTGAGTAAATATAATATTGCACATATAGTTATGTATTTATTGTTTAAAATGATGTAACACTCATAAAAATGTGGAAAAAATAATAATAAGGGTAGTGGTCAAGTCAAATTGAACATTTTTAATTAAATAGCATGATATCCTGAATACTAATTACATTCAATAAAACTAAAGAAATTAAATAGTCAAACTAAAACTAACTCAACTTTGACCATCTTCATTACCCTTATTATTCAACCTATGTTTTATTTTGCATTGTATATTTAACTCAATTCTCACACACCATTTATAATGAACTGATTGAAAGAAAATTAAATTTCAGAAGAAAATCATTTGAACATTCTTTTTTCAAACACACCATGAACAAATTCGAAAAAGAAAAAGTAAATATGTCTAACATCTTATATGGTATATTAACTATAAAAAGTAATTTCTGCATTGGTATAACTAACAAAACAAAATATTAACATAAAAAAAAAATATGGTGTATGAGAGGTGAGAGGTTTGAACTTTAGAATATCATAATATAATTTTTATGAAAGATTGTTTCTTCTCACCTTCGGTCTAAAAAAATCATTATCTAAAATATAAAAAAAATAATGCATATTATAATAATAATAATAATAATAATGATTCAGTAAATTATTATTATAAATATTTTTGTATTATTTTCACTTTTAATTGAGTATAAAAGACTTATATAAAAATCAATGCATATTCAAATTAGTTTATGTACAGAATTTAAATTAAATTTTTAAAATTATATATAAAACAGTTTACAAATTAGTTCATATACCTCAAGTAATTTTAACTTGTACATTTCATCTTCTTTTTCTGTGTTATTAGTATCTATAAAGAAATTCTATGTATGTATAAGTATTTATGTTTAACAATTAGGTATTTAAAATAAAAAGGAAAATTTGTTATTAAACACATTGGACATTCAACTGATATGGTAACTAGATTAAGAAGAATATTAAAGGTTATATATATATATATATATATATATATATATATATATATATATATATATAACAATTATTCTAATTTAAAAGTGCGTTTCGTGTATTTTCCTGCATATTTGCAGACAATAAATATGTTTTAATTTACATAACAGTTTTGTAAGTTATAGAACAGTTTAAATTTCAGGAGTTTATTTTAAAATCTTAAATCACTTGAAAAATAAGTAAAGTCTCAAGAAGTTAAACTAAAATTTAAATTAGCGATATATAGTTCAGATTTTTAACTGACCAATTTAATTAACCAAAACTATTCAAAGAAGATAAGAGAAAGTCTAAAGAAATATCATACATGTTACTCAAACAAAAATAAATATATTTTGGAATGAGAAAATTATCCGTCTATGTAATTATTATTATTTTGATAAAAAAATCTGCAATTATTAAATTAAGATATCAATATAAATAATATCTTTTTTTTTTAATGATATACATATTTTTATACCTTTATACTCGTCTTAATATTCAACTCATATTCATCTTTGTCCCATTTAAACTACCAAAGTATTTATTGTTTATTAAATAACTTAAAGAAATTATATATATATATATATATATATATATATATATAAAATTTAGTTTTGTAACCTTTTCTTTTTCTCTTTTGTTACATACTTTTTTCTTACTCTCTTCTAATTTTTTGATTTGTTTTATATCCACAAGATTTGTTATACATCTCCAAAGCACTCTTCCTCTGAATACAATCTTAATTACACATCTTTTTTATAGATATATTCAAATTGTGTATTATCAATTTAAATTAATCAAAGAGTATTAGGTCTTACATGTGATTGTTTATACTCTTTTTTTAGTATACTTATTTTATGTTTATTTTGCATCAGAATTTTTGGCTCTTAATTCGAAGTGTTCAATCACATAGATCTTGATTTAATATATATATATATATATATATATATATATATATATAAACTTATCTTTTCTATTCTCTATAATCTTTAATCTTTGTTTTATTTCAAAAACTTTTTGTTTTATTAAAATAATTTTTATTATCTCCGAATAGTTCAACTAATTTTATATCTTGAAAGTTTTCTCATATCTCGTTATTTTTTATCTTATCATAATCTTAATTACACTTTTTTTCTTTGTGTGATTTCATTCAATGATGTATTAAAATGTTTTTATAGCACATTTTGATCACTTTTACTTCTTTTAATATTTTTTGTTGTTATTTATTTTAATCATGTAAAATATTATTTTAATGATTTTATATAATTATTTTAATTTTTTAACTCATTCTCATAAGTGTAATCTTACCGATACAATTGTATAATGATATTTTATTTACTATAATATAATAATTTAATATCATTATCAAGAAGTTGAAAAGATGAAATATCTATATCTAAATTTGATTTTTTTAGTTTAGTAATTTTTTTTTTTGTACAATTTCATTTAAGTGGTGTATTATGATTTTTTCTAATGTATCAAAAAACAAATTTCATTACAATTTAGAGAAGGAAAGTAAAGAGACATTTAACTTATTTTTAAACTTGAATATTTATTTTCTTTTATAATTATTTAAAAATACTTTTTACTTTATCAACTTTGTTTTATTAACATTTGTGATAATAATATATGTTTTTATTGTTATAAATTTTTATTTATGTGTAATTGTATAATATTTATATATTTGTTTCACTTTTATCCAATTATTACTTGGTATTTGGATTTAAAATTTATATTATTACTAATTACTTTATAAATATTTGATATGGAAAAAATTAAAATATGTCTATTTGATATTAAATATTTAATAATATTTTTTATATCATAATTTTTATATTATTCAAAAATATTATTAATTGATATTGAAATAGTAAAATAATGGATACGAACCGGTTATTTAGTAAAAATAGAATGTGACAAAAAAATTATATTATTAAATTAAAAATGTATATAAAAATATTTTTTTATTTCAAAAATAAAAAGGAAAGGATAATATGTCAGAAATGGATTTTAAGTCTAACTCGATTCCAAAAAACTAATTTACAAAATAAAATTCATCACTTACTTTTGTATTATAAAATTGTTTTATCTCTAACCGATATGAAACTTTCAAGATAATGAACACATGTATGCAATTCACTCGTCCCGACCATCCCCTACACTATGCATATACAAAATTTTATAACAAAAAATCATAGCATTTCTTAACATATAACACTTGTTTGGATGCATGTCATGACATATGAAGCATATGGCAGGTGTCATTCTTGAAATACTAATTAATTGCTTCTATCTTGCTTTATAAATATAACATTTTTTTATTAAATTAGACTTTGTGATATTAACCAAAATATATCAATTAATAAATGACTTGGAATGTGTGTACGTAATTAGATAAGTTTCTACTCATGTTTTCAATATAAAATAGAACATTGATAATTGGCAGCATGATTATAATGGTTCGACAACCAAAATTAACATTCTTTCCAATATAAATAAATATTTGTGTTGTGTCCATAATTAATGAAAACATTTCCAGAGTTATGATATTATTTTATGACAGTGTACGTGTTTTTTTATCTTAATCATTAACTTTATTTTTCTTTTTTCTTTTATACGTTTTGTGCTCAGTTTTTTTTTTTCAATTGTGTTTGTTGTTAAATGCGATCAATGGTAAAATTTTTAAAGCCTTTATAAATGAAGTTTTATGAAAAAAAGCGGTTCATACTAAATACAACACGTGTTGAGTAACCAATAATATCTATAGAGTAAAAGGATTAAATTTTCAGTAGCAAACTTTCATTGAAAGGCAACAAAAAAAAAACACAGAAAAGAAAAACCACATTATTAATTAACACATAGCCAAAGACATTTCAATAGGTAATGAATATTTGATGGGTAAAAGATGTTGTCTTGCCACTAGGTTTTCTCCATGTCAAGCCTAATAGATGATATTTTGTCTGAAATTAGTTTTTAATGAATAAGGGATCAAAGTTTTAGTATTTATATATATATATATATATATATATATATATATATATATATATATATATTGTATGTAAGAGTAATTTGAAGATGAATAAGAAATTAAAGTAAATAAGAAAAAAAGAAAATAATTTTGTATTTCTTTCTTATTCTAAAATATGCCCATCAAATTTAAAGACAAATCAAGTTAAGGGGTTTCGTAAATATGGTATTGACCACATCATATTAACCATGTGTATTAAAGTCAATATTAAGTATTAATCTCCTACCATGAAATTAATGAAATAACTTATAATTTATTAATTATCCTAACTTCCATCTAACATGTAAAACTTCTCTTAGAAACTATTGGCATGGACAATAAATTATTTATGATTTTCTTTTGTCAGCAAAGAATTAAGTAAATAATATAGTAAAACACTTGTAGGGTGTTCTAACTCTTTTACAAAAAATATGATAGCCCTATATATAAGGGATGCAAGAAGATTAACATCATGAGTCTCGACAAAAAAAAATGAACATGATGACCAAAATATTGTTCACCTTGGATCAATAAGTGCATAGGACTAACATCTTAATCACCAAAGAAATTCCAACCCATTGCCCATCTTGAATACAATACATAACCACATACATCTCCAAAATACAAAGATGACAAATCTATATTATAAATGAATAAATGAGTCTAACACATCCAGAGATCATCACAACGTCCTTGATTCTTCTTAATTCATTTAAGGGTTTCAAATTGTGGTCTTCACACTATCCATGTAGTCATGCTATATCCATTGTATAACCAAAGCACAACTTGACCACCTAAACACTTGAAACAATGATAACGTATCTAATAAGTTATTTATGCTTAATGGTCTCATAGTCAATGATAATTTATCTAATTAGTTAAAGATTTTAGAACTGACTAAATTTATTATAGTTAAATTTTTACAACTAGAATTCTATTTAATTTCTTGCACACACCTCTTAAGATAGCTACAATCTTTAGGTAAATCATAATTTTACTTTGTTATTATCAATTTTCTCTTATAAGATTTATTTTCTCTCTTTAGTTCTTACTTTTAATAGGCTATTCAAGTAGTGAATCTTTATAACTAATTTTTCCAAAGATGGCATGGTATATCATTTTTCCTCTTTCCATTTTTTATTTTAATTATTTTTTTTTTGTTTCTTGTTTGGATGAGTTTATATCTTCATGGGATCCGTGAGTTCTATTGATTTCTTTGTTTTAAAAACTTAGAGCTGATAGATCCTTTTAAGATTCACATAAGTTTTCATTAAGTGGTATCTAGAAATTGGATTCAAATTAAGATTGAAGACATTTATTTTCAAGTAAATTGTTCTAATATATTTTTCTTGTTCAAAGTCTTATTTTAGTTGTCCTAGATTCTCTTTGTTTTGTGTGTTTTTTTGTTGTTTTTACAGTTAAATATGTCAATACATCTTTATTTGAATTTCTTTTCTTATTTTGAGTTTATAATTTTTTTAAAGTTTACTAAATTCTTTTTTTATTGTTTATGTGATCAAACATCATGAAGAACGAAGTTAAAGAAGAATTTTTCTTTCAACACATTCTTTCAAAATATTCTTTCAAGCCTTGGATCATGCACAACAAAACATCTTAGATAAAAATAATGAAGTATATCAAGAAGCATATTTGAAATGATGTAAAATTTTGAGATGAAAATCTTTTTGCATGTTAACTTAAGGTAATAAAAAAATACTTTGCATAGAAGAAGAGTGTCGATAAAGAAGATGAATCAAATAAATAAATAGTAAAAGAGATAAGGAAAAGTGTTCATCAAGGAGCTATTACAAGATGTGAGACTAAGGAGAAAAGAAAAAGAAAGAAAGGATGCAGGAAATACAAGAGATCATAAAAAAAGTTTAATATTTTAGTTTAGGCGAATAACCTCTTTCTCGAAGTAATAATATATCTTGTGCATTAGTTAAACTCATGACCATCCTTGTTTGGTGATGTAAAACATTCAACCTTAGTATCTATATAAGGAGCTAAGTGTCATCGAGTAAGACAACTTTGATAAAATTGAGTTTAGAGTAATTTGTGAAAGTTAGCAAGCCTTCTTTCTTTTAGAAGAGTTCTTATCTTGAGTGGAGTTCTTAGGTAGTGATTTAACTCCTTGCTTATCTCAATGAAGTGATGCAAAAGTGTACCTATGTACAAACCATTTCATGTTATCTTCAAAAGGTAGAAGCTTCAATAATTCTTTACCATCTTTCTCCTTTTGATTTTTAAATTATCTTATTATTTTTTTTCATTCTTGTTTTGAGGAGCATATTTTTACTCATAAGAGCAAAATTTGCACAAAATAAGAATTAGAAAATAAGAATTAGCAAACAATTAGCTTTTAGAAGGATATTAAAGTTGAATTTTAGTTCTTTATGAATTTTAGGTTAAAGGAGACTCTACGATGTTCACCGGAATAAGTGTGAAAACTTTCATCAAATTGCATAATGGAATCGTACAACACAAACAATAATACAAGCAAAAGTGGAATAGAAAGATAGAGACAAACTAGACAAGTAAATGAAATTTAAAAAATGACATCGAAGAAAATAACTTACCTGGATGGAGAAGTGAAGTCACGCCTCTTGGAAGGATTCTTAACGAGTAACAAGGAGATTTGCTACTTAATTCAAGACATGCAAGATGAGATTGAATTAAAAAAAATAACTTTGTCTTAAAATTCCACTATAGTAACTTATCTCATTCAAATCCAAAGTGAATTTACCGAGAGTGGAGGATCCTATTTTTATATTTGAAAATTTAACAAAAGAAAGGAAAAATTCAAATTATTCTCATGTGTCTCTCCTATACCACATAAAATAGATATAAAGACCATACACCATGATTTGGCTTTCTTTTCATGTTTAGCTCTTTTTAAATGTTTCATGCTTGTTCCATGTGTATGTAATTTACTTTGAAAAACTTAACAGAAAAAAGTTTACGGGACTCCCTTTAACCCTTTGAAAAATTTATCATTAGACTCAAATACATACAAATTAGCTACAATTGTAACTAACTACATATTAGAGTAATATAAAGTATAACTAATTAGACATAATGATGGGTAAACTTCAGTTGAGAATTTTAGTCCATTTGACTTGAGCCATAAAAGCCACAACAATTTTTGCACATTGGGCTTAAGCCACAAAAGCCACAACAACTTTTTGTCCATTGGGCTTGGGCAACGAAAGCCACAAACAATTTTTAGAACATTTGGGCTTGAGCCACAAAAGCCAAAACATATTTTAGTCCTATAGGCTTAGCCCTAAAAGCCCCAACATCACACATAATCAAGTTTTAAAACAGATATCCAATTGTGTGACCTATTGACAAGTGTACCAAGTCAGTTGTAGAACAACCGAATGAGGGTTATTGTATCCATAAGGATTTAGTAAGTATATTGATAGTTAATTTTTGGGTTTTTTGGATTGTGATAGAGTTTATGTAAATATAGATAGTAGTAATTATATAGATTGAGTGGAGTGGAGGCTATGAATTGATTTCATCTCATCTTCTTCTACTACACCACTACCATCTTGTTTACTTATTATGCAAATCATTCAATATCTTGGGAGTAATCTTTCTCTATAGATCTAGGTTCATCCTTGAATCACTAGAACCTAAGGACTTCAAATCCAATGTGATTCCTCAACTCCTGATAAAATGAATCATTGCTTTAATGTGCAAAACTCTCTCATCTGGCATCCCCTCTAGCTATTAAATAGGCATCAAATAGGCACTTGAGACCAATTTCTCAACTCAATCCAAACTAGTTAAATAGATGAGTGATCAAGTCATCATTAAGCATAAATTAAACCACAAACAATTGAATGAAAGCAAAGATAAATACCCAAGGAGTAGAAGTGTATGGAATTAGAATTGATTACATCAAAACTGGACACGAGGGAGTTCAACTACTCATAGAATATTACAATGCAATTATAACAACATCTACACATAAGATTTACACTAAAAGCATCTCCATTGCGCCTCACAGACCCTATTCTATCCTACTACTACATTTTATAGCCTCCACTCAATGCTTTAAATGAGGACTTAAAGTCTTTATTTAGAGAACGATGCTTAGCCCAACTTTTGGCGCTCAACTATGCGTCGCCTTAAGTGCGCTAACCACATTCTCTTGTGGCTCAATCATGCAACGCGTTAAGTGCTGAGCACCATTTTGTTGTGGCTCAGCTCGAAAAGTCATATTTTGGATCCTTCTTTGATCGCCTTACTAGATCTCAACCGTGAATTCTGGGGCTCAGCAGTATCATCTTTAAATCTTTGAGAAATTGCTACAAAATTATCAAAAAATAATCAATTTCCTAATTTTCTTCTTTAAAGTACCTCATTGGGGTTGTTTACTTACAAAACATGATTAATTAAAGCATGATAAGTGTCAAATTTGTATGAAAACTTTACATATTCTAGACACTTATAAATTATCACGTAACAAACACCAAAGTCAAATGTTGTTATTAAGAAATTTTAACAAAACAAATAGGATATAAAATTGAAATAAAAGTGTTGGTGATCCTAATTATAAGGGTAGTTGTAACCGTCAGTAGCTGATCTTGATCAACATTGTTGGAGGAGCCAAAATAATACACCTAAAATTGGTATAACGATAACTAAAAAAGAAATCACACATATTTAAAATATTTTCTTTTGTTCCTTTATATCCCTAAACTCATCAATAATTAAATCAAAACTAAAATTTTCAGATATTCCTTTGTCAATGTAAATAACCATATTGTCAGCAAGATATCCATCTTCCATTTTTTTTTTTTTTGCAGTCTTGTTTTGATAATCTTCATTGCAGAAAATTATCTGTGTTGTAGTTGTAAAGACAGGAATAGTTAAAATAATATGTTTTCCTAGTTCGTTCCAAAGAATTAATATGAAATTCTTCACCTCTAATTCTTTGAGCATTAAGAAAGGGCTTTACTATTTGAACAATTGGATCATTAGTATCGTGCTTCAACATTTATGAAGATGTTGAATTTGTCTTGTTTTCATCTTCATGTGTAACTTTCTTTTTATCACTTTTAAAAATATCAATTTATTCTTTTATTCTTCATCAATATACCTATTTAAAAAAAATTAAAACTAAAAAATAATTTACCATAATCTAATAAAAAATAAAATTGAGAGACATAAATACTAAAAGAAAATTCGATAATAATTAAACCACAATTAAAATTAAGTTATAAAAAAATACAGAACAATACTTTTACTTCTATGTTCACAAAATAAAAAATTGATATACAAGAAGCTCATGAAATAAATGATTAAACTAATATTTCATTGTCAAGTAAGACAAGAGAGATTCAAGAATGGAAGAGAACATATAAGAGATGAGAGTAAAAGTAATAGATATTTTTCTCTTAAAAAATAAGAGAAAACAAGTGAGAATGAAAAATGAGAATAATTTGCACAATAAAAAAAATATCTTGATAAATATTTTTATTCTTTATTATGTTTGATTTTTGTATTTTTTTATTTATTAATATTAAATATTATATTTTATAAAAGAAATAAAAATATTTAATTTAATTATCATTAATTTCTAATATATTATCTATAGTATAAAAGAAATTCAAATTTTTGGGGACCATGGCCCCTAGTCTCCACAACGGTAATAGTAATAATGGTGATAGAAAATATTATTTCAAAAGTAAAAAAAAAAAAAAATATATATATATATATATATATATATATATATATATATTTTATTTTTTAAATTAAAATTATAAATATTTTTTCTTAATTTTGAAAACAAAGGAAAAACCTTTTAAATTCATAATATTAGTATTTCTTTAACACATTTTATTTTAAAATTACATTTAAAGATATAATCACAACTTCCTAAACAAGGTCTTAATAAATTGAACCAATTCAAGGTAATTATAATTATTTTGTTTTGTTTTACTGTATTTGTATTAGAAATTTAAAAAAAAATAATTCGAGAATTTAAAATATTTTGTACTGAAGCATATTTGGATAAAATATTTTTGGAAAGAATTGGAATGTAAATTTATGAAAATATTTTGATTACTTTAAATTTTAAATTTTCAAATTTCACAAAATATTAAGAATTTAACCTTGTGTCTATTTTCTCATCTGTATGTTTTTCTCTTCTATTGTATCTTTTGTGTCTTTTCAAATTTTGTGTGTACTTCACAGTTTTTACTTTCTTTTTTTCCTTCTTAATCTTATTTTCCTCTCTCTTATTTTCCTCTCTCTCTCTCTCTCTCTCTCTCTCTCTCATCTCTCTCTCTTTCTTTCTTCTCTCGACTTTTCCTCTGTTTTATTTCTCTTCCTTTTTTATATGTTTCTTCTTTCTCTTGTCTCGTTCTTTGTTTGATTTCTCTTCTTTTCTTTTATATATTTTTCTTCTTTGTCTTGGAACTATCTTTTCTCTATGAATACGAGTTTTAAGAGGTTAATATTCGTAATTTTTTAAAATTATTAAATATGAAATATAATAATGTTAGCTAACATTTGTTTTGATGAAATTTTAACTTGTTTATAGATAATATTTTTTATTTTGTATACACAAAATAATAAATTAATTTATTAGAACTAACATTGAAATTTAAAAGATTTGATTTATCAAAATAAAGATTAATTAAAAGTTTAAATATATAACTTTATTCATCTCCTCACGATCTAAACCTTATTCTAATTTTTTATCATCATGACATAGGAAAAATATCCACTAATTTTCATGACAGTTAATTTTTATTATTATCCTTAACGACACTTTTTAATATATATATATATATATATATATATAGAGAGAGATAGAGATATTTTTGTTCAATCAATATATACTCCATACTAGAGTTAATATGTACTCCATATTAATTTGACAAATTTTTACATTATTAATATTTTTATATAAATAATAAATTGTATCAATCAAATCTTTGCATTCTTATAAAGTCATTAAATAAAAAATTGATATATTTAGATACTAATTAACCCCTTTTTATTTTAATTTATATTTTTTATTTAAGATATAAATAAATGTCTATTATTATATTATGTTTACATTTATGTGATTTATTTAAAATATATACTAAAGTAACATTATATAATCTAATTTTGAATTAATAGCATTTAATATATACAAAACTACAAATACAGTATCATAGAAAAACTCAAAATATTTGATAATACGTTCATACTTGAAATATTTTGTATCTACATCTTTAAAAGTTATAATATTCTTGCAAAATAAAATTTATATCGCTCCATCTTCTTTTCCACTTCATAATATACGTCTTTGTCTTTTTTATTTTTTTGTGTGTTAAGAATAATATGGCATCGCTCTCATAAACCGTTTCTAAACATTTATGTAAAGATTTCATGTCACGAGGTCGAGATAGGTTATAGGGTGAGATGACAACAAAAAGAGGTTAAAGGGCTGAGTTTGAATTTTTGGAAAAGATAGATTTAAAATTTTAAAACTCATTCTCCTCAAATTTGTAAATTTGTTTGTAAAAAATTGCGAGAATCTTTAATTTTAAGAAAATAATGTACTTATGAATTTTTTTTAAACATCGTAAATTAAGCTATTAATTATAATTTGAATCGATAAAATATAACAAATTTAATAAATTGAAAATAAGTTACAAATAAAATATTATTTAATAAATTAAATAATTTATATTCATTTTTGTAAGAACATATATATATATATATATATATATATATATATATATATATATATATATATAAGAGATCAAATTATAACGATATACTTTTAATAATTTATACAAAAATAATGCGTATCAATTAATTATTAAATCATAACATAATATCATCATAAATAACGTTAATTTTTTTAAAAATTGAAAATAGCAAGTTAATGATATAATTTAGCTCTCACGATAAATTTAAACAATATATAATAAATTCAAAATAATAAGTAATATAAAATTTAATAAAAATTATATCAATATAATATTACATATATATATATATATATATATATATATATATATATATATATATATATATATATATATATAAACACATTTGATCCGAACAATGAGTTCAAACTCTAAACTTGAACCAAGTCAAAGAATATCATTTTTAGGAGAATTAGGTATAGAGTTTGAATGGTTATTCAGGATTAAAAAGTGTACTTGTTATGCCTAATTAATGTTTTGTAATAATCACATGTATGAAGAGTAATAATTCAAGGACACCAAAAATGTGTATTAACATCTAAAAACACTTAAAGAGAGAAGAAAGATAATAAACTTATAGGTTATGTGATATGATAAGAAGAGAGATAGAAAAAAAAAAGTGTGTAATAAATGTAGACAACATCAGAATGTCTATAATCATTTTCATTGTCTGAATACTACCATTTTTAATTGTTTTTTCAATCAGGAATGACCCAATTCTTGTTTAAAATAGATTTCATGCAATTGAGAGAGAAGAAATGCATCACATATTGAATGATAAATACATTGAAGAGTTATTGTGCTCAAACGTGAATTTTACAAGAATACTAGACTACAAAGCTCATCACTTAATGTATGGGGAGCACATAGAAGTCATCAACTTAACATTTCCAATCTCTAGTTCTACCACTTTTGAGTTTTAAATATATTTTCATTGCACAACTGACATATTTTGAATACGGAGAATAACAAACAAAACAACAAAATAAAAACAAAAAGAAATAGAGAAGATAGCAAGAAGAAAAAAAATATGTACTTTAAGCTATGATTATTGATTTCTATACTACATTCGGATAGCATTATGTACTCAATGATGGTTATTGATTTATATAGTACATCATCATAAGCATAAAAAACATCTAGATCACTATATAATAATTGGGCTACAGCAAAATTTCCCTATCTATTTTAGGGATATATATACCTGAAATTGCACCGAAATATGATATTACCTATATCCGTGAGTATACTTAATCCGCTACAATCTAGCTAGCAACGCTAACTTCATCCACTTATCTGTGAGAAAAATATTTGTTTTCCAAAAAACAACATGAAAACAAGGAAATGAAATCATCTAAGTAGAGCAGACATCGTGAAGCAATAAGATGTTAGGGGAAAAGATAGGATAAGTGTAATTCATTATTGCATGAATCACTATGAAATGACACCGAATTTTATGCTATAAAAATTAAACTCAATTAATTAGTGAATTATAAAGATGTGTACCGTGTAAACATAAGGATCATAACGCCCTCCTGAGCCTGATCTTTTCACAGCATCCACCCTTAGCAACCTAGACACAGTATTCTATCCATCAGACAACAAAAATAATGACATTTATATATATAAAAGCATTGAATATCAATATTTAGTAGGTTCTTTTAAACATGTTTAGTATTATTAGAATTTATTACTGTCGTAATTAACATTCATTAGAGAAAAGTGAGATTCAGTTTTTGATAAATTTTAAGCCTTTATTTGGTGGAGATACCTTATGACGATGGATGATTAAAAAGGGAAATAAGAATGCTTGGTTGAGATGATTTAAGGAAAAAAAAAAATCTTAGGAACAATGAGAACCTACTTGTACTTTTATATTCTTTTCCCAATGTATTTCTACTCGTACCCGTACTGTCTCTCTCTACCCTCAATTTAACACATTTACTTTTTCTCTCTTTTCACTTCATTTTCCATATATTTTCACTCTTATTACTTCTTTTCATGTTACTCATTCCTCCCATTTCCCTCCTCCTCCCTGTTAAACACATCCTGAGAGTGATTTGTTATCATTTTTGTGTGTATGAAAAATCCAAACAGTTGGTTCGTGCTTGTTTTCGCTGCAATAACAAAATCAAACGGTTAATGATTTCAATCCGCTGAAATCAACCAAACTAAACCTATTATATTTAAATCACGTAAACGTTATGTTGCATGGCACAATCTGCGTGTTTGGGTGAGTGAGAGAGATTACATTCTTAGAGCTTTGCTGGTGTCGGGGCTGTCACCGAGCATTTGACGGATCTTCACTTCAGAGGAGTCACCGCAAGAGAGCAACTTGAGTATGGCTTCGCCACGCCGTCGAAGGTGCGGTGAACCAGCCGCCCGACGCGACGGCGCGGCCTTCTCACGTCCGATCCCGGCCACACGCTCAACAATCGCGCCTCTGCATCTTTTAGCGTAGCGCAAACTTCGCGCGCTGGAGATGCCGCTCGAGC
>Ga0214545_1003124_pt1 | contig 31812 bp, 11 predicted proteins | sample CNSS4metaG_FD_160064 | JGI IMG/M metagenome (GOLD analysis project Ga0214545, IMG submission 160064) | Root nodule microbial communities from cowpea collected in UCLA plant growth center, Los Angeles, California, USA - CNSS4 | ecosystem: Host-associated > Plants > Roots > Nodule | place: USA...
GAGGAGTAGCAGGAGGTCTTAGCCACTGGACTCGATCAAGTCTTTGGCGCGAAGGAGACTTACCTGGTGTGATGATTGGGTGATAACCCCTTGAGGCCAAACTCTGCAGAGTTTGGGAATCATACACGGTGCAAGCCACCAAGAGGTCCGATGTTAATTGCATATATCCATATAATTGAGTCTAGAACTGAATGGCGTGTGAGTATTGGAATGTTCCTGTGTGAATTTGTGATAATTGATTGTTATTATGTTCTTACCCTAATGTAACCTTCTTTAAATCATTATTAGCTTACCCTTGCTTTCTGTGTTTTTGTCTCGTCTTGTATGTTTCCTTTTGCGATGATCACCTTAATGGTGTGAGCATATATGGTTGCAATGTCAGAGGCACTTCTGGAGGATGAGGAGCCATCGTTTTAGGTGGGAGCTTTAGTGGTGGTCAATTTAGGTACATTTTTATTAGTTTAGTGTAAGTGTATAAGTAATATATTTTTATAGTCATAACTTTTGTAAGACTGTATTAATATATTGTGTACACTGAATTACCTGTTTTGAAACTATGATGAAACTTCCTATTTTTATTAGTCTTAAGCTGCTAAAAATTGGGATATTACATGCAGACTGCGGAAATATTTAATTTATAATTTATTTTTAATTTTTTAAAGATATAATAGTCTTTACAGTCAAACTTGGAAGTGCAAGAAGAAAAATTCGGGGTGCAGTAAGAAAAACCCTTCTACTATTAGATTCTATCTTTGCCCAAACGATCCAACCCTAAAATCAATAAGGTCATTTCTTCCTGCACACCCATAAATTCTCATATTCCCATTTTAGCGTTTATTAAAAATTTACTAAAAATCCTAATAATTTAAGACATCTCCTCCTTCTCCTTCATCTTCACATGTCGGGTGCAGCTTCTCCCTCCCTCCATCTCCATGGCCGCAACTGCATCGCCAGCTTCGTGTGTGAGCATTGTGGGAATGCGAGGTTTGTGTCGTGCGAAAATTGCAGTGAGAGTTGGAAGGTGTTTGACGAGGATAAAGGGTGCTTGAAGAGATGTTTGGAATTCAACAAAAAATGGAGTTCTTGAGGGACATGGAAGTGGTGCAGGTGCCACCTTTCTCTTCATTAAAGAAGACAACATCGTCGTGATGACTGCATGTACTGGATTATTTGCTCTGGAACACTATAATATTTATATAATTTGCTCTCCACAATCATTCCCAACTAACTGTGAGATGAACACGAAGGTTTCCAGAATATGTGGCACTTGACCCATCGAGGCATCGAGGCACTTGACCTCTCTCACTAGTCTGTCCCAACCTTAAATGCCACCATGTTGTCTTATCTTGCATCGTCTAACTAGTTACACTAGTTACAAACACATGTACGATTATTGTTGAACTATCAAATATGTAAACAATTAATTTCACCTCCTTACCAATTGTAGACTCTCCTTTTAAAATAGTATCTTATTCAATCTTGAATAATAAACTCATAAGATCGAACATACTAATCGAAAAAAATTCACTTGAGCTCTAAAACATACCTCACATCTTGCAGCAACATCTCCTAGATGACTTGCACCTTACACGACACAAAATTAAGGTGGTTTTGATTTTGTTCATCATGTTAATCCTCTCCTCTAATACAAAAAACGCTAAATGTTCACCTCACCCTTTATTATATACATTCTTATTCTATTAAGATAACTTCCACCTTGATTTCAATAATATTAAGTCATTATGAAGAGAAAAAAAAACTTCTCAAAATCAAACTTGTTGATCGTGTCTAGAATCTTGTATTTCTTGATTGTCTTTCTCATGTCCCCACATAGGGTGCCAATTGTTGGATTCATTCAACAATAACAATAAAAGCACATGAACAAAAATAAATGAAAGCAATTATATTATACCAGAAGATTCTATACACAATATACATTCTATATTAGACGTGTATAAATAGATATATATATATAAATATATATATATAGATATATATATATATATATATATATATATATAACTAAAGAAATAAAATAATAGAAAACTATTAAAAGAATTAAATCAAAATACCATACAATACATAGAGTATCTATCTAAACATAAAAATATTACATTCTTTTTAGGAAATTATCTTTATTACTCTTCGCGCGACAATCATAAATAAATTAGAGTGAAGACATCAAAAGAAACTGCACTCAGTTGCATCTAAAAATAATAAGCGTCTCCTTTTCCCTGCATAGATACGAATCAAAAAACCCAAATTCATGTAAGAATTTGTATGCTACTTATTATAAAAGGATAAATTGGATTTGTTCAGTTTATGTTTGGCTTGATAAGTTAAAAAATATATTCATTTCGATCCCTTAAAATTTGTTTTCTAGGACATATCAAATTACTTCTTTTTTCAGTTTACATATCTAATATTATTTAGTTTAGCTTGTTAAATTTAGCCGATAAAAATAATACTAAATTTTGTAAAATTGGTTAAAAAATTGTAAGGACTAACAAAACGTGGTAAACCTTGAAATTTAAACCGACACTTGTGATATAAGATGTGGTAAGAGAAAGTGATAGTCTTACCTTAATAAGACAACCATCCACTCTAATTTCGGAAACAGAGAACCTTGTTGGCCAACGACACAAGTGCTTCTCTAAGGCAGGGCAAGCGTAAATATCCAATCTTTCCAATCTGTTCCATAATAGGCTGTCTGGAAGGCTCCTCAACTTGCAACAAAAGCCAATAGCTAATTGGCGAAGATAAAGAAGATCATCAAAGAAATCAGGCAAGTATTCTAGATTTGGAAGATTATATAATCTCAACCATTGCAGGCCGGTCATGGCTTGTATAGCCTCATCCAAACCTTTCAGCTCTCTGCATCTTTCAATTTGTAATTTCTTCAAAAAAGGACTCAACACCCATCTCGGGAAACGCCCACCTGGGTATGCTGTTACCGTCAAACTCACAAGCTCTTGGGTATCAGGTTGAAGCACTTCAACAATCTTCTCAACATTTTCTCCTAATTTCGTCTCTTCATTTCTGTCCCATGACAACCTCAACTCCTTCAATCTCTTCCTTGACATTTTCGCTTCCATCGCATCCTTTACACTCACTCTTCCGAGATGCTTCATCTCAAGATCTCCTTTCAGCCTCATTCCTCCCAATTCTTCCAAAAGGAACCCTCTTTCGTTGCCAACAAAGAAGGAAGTTAAACTCTTCAGGGAAAACAACTTCCCCATGTGAGGAGGCAAGCTTGATAGTTTGTGGCAACCCTTAAAAGATAGCTTTTCAAGACATCTTAACTCTATCAACCTGTCGGGCAACTTCTGGAGATGTTTACAGTAATCTAATTTCAAGATTTGCAAATTCCACAGTTTACACAGGAATTCTGGAAGAGTTTTGAAGTCACTCTTGGAAACATTCAAGTACCTTAAATGCTTCAAATCTCCGATTGAAGGTGACAATTCTCCTTTTAGTCGTAACTGAAGCACCCGCAAATATTGACATTTCAATACATTAGGAGAAATTTGATCACTGTATTGATTTGGTATTAGATAAGTCCTCAAAGATTTTATTTGCTGCAACCCAATTGAATTCAATTCAATTCTCCGTCTATAATCTGAGAGATGGCTGATAGCAGACGAATAAGTTACTCTAGAGTCACCTATCACACATTCTATATCTTTTGCAACAAATCAATAAAGCTACTGTCACCTGTTAAGCATTGTACATCTTGTGCAACTAAGCGTGCAAGTTTCCTAACATGATAGTGCATCCTGAAACCTGTATTGTTGCCAAATTCATCTGTCTCAATATCTTCAAAAAAGGATCTCTTATGTAATTCATTCCACACATCATCACCAGCATCCTCAGCATCTAACCTTCCATCAGATGAAATGAATCCGTTAGCCATCCAAAGTTCAATTAAATATGGTTTCCTTATTGTTTCAACACTAGAAAATATTGAACAATAAGTAAAGCACTTTTTGAGTCTTATTGGTAGGTTCAAATAACTTAGTGTCATGGCACATTTTACAGAGTCATGAACTTGTGGTGAATTCCAAATGTTGCTTCTCATGACATTGAGCCACTGTTTTCTCTCTCTGGTGGAGTGTAGAAGAGCACCTATTAGTTTTGCCGCAAGAGGCTCTCCCCTACACTTTTGTACTATCTCCCTTCCTATTGCCTCAAGATGAAATGGTATTTCCTCATTTGATTCAAAGACTTGTTGTTTAAACAGTTTCCACGAATCATCGACAGACAGCACTGATAATTTATGATGAATCTCTCCATCCCACTTTCTTCCATACATCGGACTAGGAGTGGTGATACTAGGAGTGGTGATCAAAATGGAAGAACCTTTTTTCCCACAAGCCAATTCTGATTTCAACCTCTGCCAGTCAACATCTACGGAATCCCGATACCAATTGAAATCCAACACAATCAAATATCTTTTTCCGTGGAGAAGACATTGAAGTTTTTTTTGTATTGTGTCTAGATCCAAGTCCTCACAGTCACACCCAATAGCTGCTTCCAAGATAGCTTCTATAATTCTCTTAAAATTGAAATCTAAAATCCTACGCACCCAAATTCTCAACTCAAAGTGGTCAACTACCCCCGGATGATTGAAGATGAGTTTGGCAAATGTTGTTTTTCCAATTCCTTTTGGCCCTTCAATTCTATAGACCGATAAAACATCCATAAATTCATAATGATTACTAATCAAATTCATTAAAATTCTATTTTTATCCTCTTCTCTTCCGTAGACTCGTGGTTCACAGAAGAAAGAGGTAGTTCGGCCCCCCTCAATGACTTCGATTCTTCTCCCAGCAATCATTATCCTACCAGTCTCAATCAAATCAAACTTTTCTTCTTTTTCTTCGAGAATTTCTATTAATTTCTCACTTATCCTTTTCACTCTCTTAGCAATTTTGTAGACAAAAACAATATGCTTGGGATGAAAAGAGGACAAGCTAGAGCACTGTACCTTATCTGATACAAAACCTTTGACCCCACGGTACTCCGACCTCAGTGCTTCATAGTCGCACTCATCAATTATGTCATCCACCATTTTAGCAGCATGTTTATCTTTTGCATCCAATTTCTAATTTCAATGTTTGAAAATTGTTTCTCCTCAGCATCTTCAAGCAAAGGCTTGATAGTAGAGAACATGACAGCAAGCCTCCTCAGATCTTGATTAAAACTCAGAAATGGTTTCAACTGCTTTTGGATGAGTGTGTTCAAATTGTGAAGCACAGATTCAACCACAAACTCTGTCATAATGTAACTCTGGAAGATGAAAATTTGAGAGGGATTGAATGAAGAAGCAACAAGGAGAAATGTTGTGTGGGCTTAACAAGGACAAAAGGTTGCCGAATATGGCAAGGAATAATTTGTAAGCAAGGCAATTAGATTTCTTAAGTAACAAGGCTGGGATCAGTTGTGAAGCAATGTTGGAGTGGTTTCTTCATGCTTAAGGCAGCAAGGTTTCTCACCATCAAATCTTCATGTTGACAATCATGGTTTTGTTGTATAAATAATAAAAAAATAATAATCGATTTAACTCTTATATAAATAAATTACAGAAAGGAAAAATAAACTACCAGGTTTAAAATAATCTTTGCAACTTTGTAGGTACATAATTTTTGGTGAGTGTTATTAGTGTACATGTTATCTATTTTAAAATCATCAGATTGAAGAGGGGTACACTTCTAATAATATTGTATAAATAATCGAAAATGGGTGATGATTTTGGAGAGAGAACGTAGAGTCCTCACTACTCCACAGATTACATAAATTTAAATAATAATATTTTGACTCACTTTTTTTATTCTAATACATCATTTTAATCACTTTTCAATTATCTATTTTGTGTTTTTTTAGTAGAGTAATGTGATAACTTAATGGTGAATCAAAAAAATAAAGTGAATAAAAAAAAGTGTGTTAAAATATCACTATCCTATAAAAATATTGATCTATATTTTTTTTCTTCAACATAAATATATTATATCAATTAATTATATTTTATTTTAAATTATTTTTATAACTAGGAATAAAATTGTAATCTCTTATTTTTATCAATTAAATATATTTTTTAATATATCAATCACAATATACACAAACTTTCATCTCAATTCCATTCAGATTACATTTTTCCTTTAATCCATACAACATCGTTTTTACTCCTCTTTTCTCTTAAATCCACTCTTCCAAATCCGTTGTCAAATCTAAAGAGAGCCTAAGAGACTATGCTTTCAGCTTAGTAATTGAAATTTAATTTTAATTTTAATTTATAATTTGAGATTTTATTTTTTACATTAAATCATTGATAATATAAATATATTAATATATAATTACATTTATTTTACCATACCAATCAAATCTATTACAAACAATTTTTTTTTCTAAATAATCTCACTTTTATTTTTATTTTTATTTTTCACTCCATGAAATCCATTTCTTCTTAATATATGCTTTACCAAATAAGTCACAATAATAAAATAGTAATGAAAATGTCACGTTTCGCTTACGTCTCAAAAAAAATTTGAGATGAATGGATAATATTTACTTTAATATATGAATAATATTAACTTTAAATTTTTAATATAAATATATTTTTAAATTATAACTATACTTTTATTAATTGTGATATAATTTTTTTTAGAATCATTAGTAATGCCCTTATCTTACAAGATAAAATTAATAAAATTATTACATATATTTTAAAGTTTTAAAATTAGTAATTAGAAATTATATAAAATATAAATAATAGTCATTATTTTATAACCCTTACATATTTTTAAAATAATATATACAATTTTATTTTTTCAAATTGTATTAATATTTTATAAGAACATTGAAAATAACTAAATTGAGTTTCAATATTTTATTATTAAAATACAAAATTTATAAATAAAATAATTATTTAGTTGAATTTAATTTTATAAAAGTCAACATCTCCCTAAGAATGACCTTCTTTTTTTTTAGATTTTCTCTGATTAACCAATTCATCTTTCTGAAGATAAAAATTCATCATATGAGTTTTGACTTAGAATACGATAATTATGTCTAATTAGAATTTGTAAAGTAAGTTCATCTTTTACCTTTTTTTAAGTTGTTTTTAAAAGTTTTGCATGCATGTGTTATAAAGATCGGTCACATGTGGCTAGAAAGAGTTTATGATGAATTATTTGTGTAGAAGTAAAAGAGTATGTTTAAATCATTTATTTTTTTTGTGTATTTGTGTTTGTGTGTCTGCATCTTTGTGTATTTGTATATCTTTGTGGTTGTATATCTCAGTGTTGTGTTTGTGTGTTTTTATATCTTTGTGTTTGTCTATTTGTATGACTATGTACACGTTAAAATATTTTCTTTAGCATAATGGTCATTTGACATAAGTATTATAAAAGTTGTTATTTATATGTATTAGAATTACGAAAGAAATTTGTGTATAAATATTTTTATTTATAAAAATATTAAATGACTTATTGAATTGAATTATATGCTAAACATAATTTAGAATTATTATATATTATTTTTATTTTGTTAGTTAATTGTTTTTTATCTTCAACATTAAATTAACTACAGTTATGAGAAAAGAAAATAAAAATAGTAAAAAGGATCAAATATCTGAAATTAAAAAAAAACTTTTTGGAGAAGCTAATGCTAAACATGATTCTATAGCAGAGACAAGTTTGAATTTATTTTAACGAAATGCATTAGTTTTTATAGAATTCCTTTTATCTTATCCTAAAATGAGCTTATAAATTTTGTATATACATATAAGAAGTCACTTCTGTTTGGAGGGTGAAGCATTTAGGACAACTTCTTCCTGTACCTCCATAATTTCAGTTTATACTCCTATAAGTGTTTGTAATGTAAATTTTGTATTTTTGAACGTGTAATTTACAATGATTTTTTATTATACTTTTAAAATGTATAATCTGAAATACACTTATATCTCAAATTATATAGTTCAGATTATATTTTTTTAATTTGTATTCTAAAATATAAAATCTAAAATAAATAAATAAATAATGCTTTCCAAATTATATATACAAAGATTTTTCAGGGTACAAGTTAAAATTATGGAGGTGCACAAAGAAATTGCCCCCATTTAATTTAAACTTCCCATGCTTTTTTTTTTTTTTCCTCATTTGCTCTCTTTTTCTATCTCTACATCGTTCTTCCTCTCCTTCTCTTCTTTCTCCTTTGCAGCAACAGCAATGATGAAAGAAGCTATTGCCGCATAATAGAGGCAATAATGGTGTAGTACAGTAAAGAAAGGTATTTTAATTTTTATATGTCAGTGTGAGGATACAATTAATAAGTGTGGAGGTATAAAAAACTATACCACTTAAGTTTTCCATGAATTGGAATCAATGCCCAAATAAATAAGTACGGTTTCGACTTTTACATTCTATCTTTGCCCAAACGATCCAACCCTAAACTTTCTATTGTACTCTGAACGATTTTTTTAATGGTGCTGTATTATGAATTTGGATAATCTCTTTGTTTATAATAAGAGAAATTCTGTTAAATTGATTTTTTAACTGTTTATTACATATTTTCTATGAAATAAAACAAAAACTAACTACATATTATCCCACACAATTACATACTTTTTTCATTATTTTTAATTTTTTTTATTTTAACTGTAAGATTTAATAATAAATACAATAAAAAAATTGAACAAAACAAAATTCTCGTATTTCATTGTGAATCCAAGTTAGGTATATTATATGATAATTTCGACGACGGTAAATTTTACCAAAAGAGTTGACTGAATAAAAAAAACAGTTCAATGTAAATTGAACAAGGATATTTAGGTTTAGTTTACTACATTTTATTTAGTAACTGAATTCATATTCTGTTTTTATGTTTTGGTAACACGTGTGTTAGAGTTGATAGTATAATTGTATTTGTGTTTGCTGGGATTTAAATTGAAACATTAATTAGTTTTCATCAAACATTATGTTGATATATCTGAAAACCTGTTTTTAATTTAGTTAAAAAAATAAAATTCATTAAAATTTCAGTTACCTTAAAAGCTATGACTGTTTTTGTGTTCAACAGTTCTTTGTTTCGTACTTTAGTTTTGATGCTGGTCTTATTCACTAAAAGAAAATAATCTACTTCTCATAGTTTAAGTACTAGAACAAGGGCTATGCTTGCAAGAGGTGTTTATGCAGTTAGTGAACTTCATTGATTGCATACAAACAGTAAAATCTGCTTTTGACTAGCTTCCCTGTGAACTTTCTTGGAGAACAGTGATTGCTGTCTTCTGTAGTATAAAATCTGATCTTCAACATCTTTCTTGGAAGAACAAAAGTCAATTATCATATGCTAGTCTGTGAAGGATTCTGTTCATCACTTCTTGTTTCTTCTAAATCATAACATTCATAAACCTGAGAGCTTCAGTTTGGAACCGTCAAAGAAGGAGGGAAATGGGGACAGAGAATTCAATCACTATAGTTATCAAGAGCAATCCTAAATTGAATTTGAAAGATCTGCCTTTAATTCACTGATAATACCCTCATTGATTACCATGTCCACATTAAGGACATTCTCATTTCATAATTCTGTGGCCAACATTGGTACATCTAAAGGAATTTCTTCATTAATGTTTGTGGCCAACATTCCTTTCCTAGAAGAAATGGTGTAACATTAATAAGAATATCACAATTGTTTACTGATGAGTCACCATACAGGCCCCATTTGCATGTGCCTTTATTTTATATGGCTCTTTTCTTTTGCCTTTCAGGGTAATTGAGAATTTATTGCAGATTTGATTTGTGGTCCTTGCTAGACAGTATGTTATAATTACTTATTTTTCCTTAATGATTGCAAAAAAAATCCTAAGGTAGGTTTACCTTGTTGTCTATTTTTGGTCCCAATCAGTCGAGATAGACTGTCTGATTTGGGTCTAATCATGACACATGAAGTGATATGCAATATTTTGGATGGTTGAAATGATGGAAACAGTGGGAGCTTTGATTATTACAAATTCTGGCCTATGGGAATTTCGTAAATGAGTTATTATATGGCCTTATTCAAAGGGATAAATATCACAAGAACAATAGTTACATTATGAATGAATATTACAATGGTAATAACTGTTACTGTTATCAAGAATTTCATAGGATTTCATTCTGCATGTTGGTTTCTTTGTTGGTTCTTGACATAGCAGACCCATACATATATGCAGTTATGGACCCATCCTAACTTGATGGATAGAATTTTGGCTTCTTCCCTACATGCTATTGTACTAATAGCGTAAGGTTCAAGACTCAGCCATTAAAATATCAACTAATAATTCATTATAGTTGATTTGAATCGAAATTATATTAGAGACTTTTTTTGATGCAGTTACATTATATTAGAGACTGAGTTGTTGATTCAAAGATTGCTTCTTTCAAGTTCCTATTCGTATAAACAATAAAAGGGTGATGGTTTTGTGACTTCATGCTGTTATATTTTGCACACATAGTCAAAAAGTAACTCTCTTGTATCTGTGATTGAGTTTTTTTAACAGAATGGAGAATCTGAGCCAAACCATTATCAGAATTTCTTGGTTCATAACACTTCAGTTAGAGCAAACCTTTCCTAAAATTCAGATCAGATGTCTGTAATGATCTGTTTTTGTGTTTATTTTCTTCTGCAGTAAAGAATTTTCATTTACTTTTCGATCAGAAAGCTGGACTTGATATGAATGGTACAATTATTGACCCCAACAAAAAATTACTAGAAAGTCAGCATAAATTTCGGAAAACCTCTATGAAAGTGTTTCAAATTTTGTCATGTTTAGTCCAAAGCTGACAATGTTTTTGACGTGCTATCTGTCCTTTGATGCTTGAGCCTAGAAACAAATAATGGAATATTTAAACTCCAATTTGAGCTTTGAGATATAATTTTAACCTGTCTTAAGTGGAAAACAGATATTGCGTGAGGTTTTTCTTGAGGATTATGCACATTATTGGTAAAACCTTTCACGGATATGTTGGTCACCAAGAGCGTCATAAAAAACTTGAATGTTGAAACGAAGATGTGGATGCTGTAACTATATCAATCAGAAAACTCACTTCTAAAAAATTTTTACATTGATTACTCTTCTATTCTTTTTCTTTTCGTGGTGGTGCTATACAAACATGTTACCACAGGAGCATGGTTTTGCAGTTGAGGGTATGATTGGCGATGAAAGAGAAATCTAGGTTGAAACGTGGTGATGAATTTTCATGCCCATGTAAGAATCAACTAGTAGGAACTTCTGACATTCTAGTGGCTATCATATAATACTCTATGAGCCACTATACATGTTTCAGCTTTTCAGTTTGCACCAATCAACTTGCTGATTCTGAAATACTCTGCAATGAAGGGCGCCAGGATTTTGACCTCACTACAGCAGGATTTGCTGAAGCCACCCTTGGCCTTTGTCTCTCTGCCCTCGTTCCCTGCAATTCATTACACTGTTCAGCATCGATGCAAATCAATGATGAGGATAAAAACTTCCAAAATCGGAGATAAAAGTTGTGTCTGCAGCTTAATTTCTAGTAAAATTATGTCTGTCATTGATCATTCATTCGCTTTTCACAGAGTTAAAACATCCAAGCCATGTTTTGCTAAGGATTGCATGACTAATGGCATAAATACATGCATAGTTTGTACAAAAAATATATATTATAGATAACAGTAGAGAGATTCAGCATCTATAGAACCTGTGCCATGTGGGTAGATAGATCAAAATGTTCAGTGGATTCACTATTGGGGTGGACTAAAGAAACAACCTACTAGAATATTCTTCATGGAATAACACTTAATTTAAAGGGAAAAGTGGAGAAGTAGTGTTGACATGAGACATACCTGGTGTGTGGAATCCCCTCCTGTGTGTGGCTCACTGGCTGAACTCTGCTTCTCCGGTTGTGCTGTGTGTGCCTTCTCAACTGTCTCAGCCTGTGGCTTCCTCGTCTTTGCATGCTTCTTTGCTTTCAAAACCTTCATAACCTCTAAAACCAGAAACAGAAGAAGTTCTTAGAATCACATGAAGTGATGAAACCACACAACACAAACACAGAAACCGACCCTTCATCACAAAGATCTGACAGCATCATATATATATATATATATATACCTTGAGTGGTGATGAGCCTGTAGGCATGGCCGAGGTTGAGAGTTTCATTAGGCCGGAGGAGCTTAACTCGGGTGAAACGCACCGTTTTCTGGTCTTGATTCTGGTCCTGTGGTGGCACAGGCAATGGTATTATCAAAGAGACATAGTGACCAGGGTTGGTCCTCATAACCTCACTTGCAGTGACTGGCCAATACAACCTCTCTATCTTCCCACAAGGGTGTTGGATCACAAGCACTGCAGCATCCACAGCTTGGCAATTTCCCATGTGTGAGAGTAGTTTGTGGCAAGAGAGATTGAAGAAGAAGAAGAAGAAGAAAATGGTAGAGATAAGGGAAAATGGATGAATGGATGAATGAATGAATGAATGAAGAGAAGAAGGAAGTGAAGTAAGCAAAGGTCTCTATCTATACAGCTCCTTCTAGCACCCCACAAATATAGTAAAAACAGGTTCTAAGAAACTCTTGGCTCTTTAACCAGCCTCTTCCCAACTAACATGTTATTATTATTTATTATTATGTAGGGTGGTCAATTTAAGCCTAAGATATTTGGCCTTAAATTGCATAGGGGGGCATGACAAAAATATTGTGAAGGTTTTCGTTAATAATTGTGAATCTAGTAAGATAATGTTTGGACATAGTGGTTAATTATTTTAATATTGGGCAACCACTGATTGGCACCGGCACTGGCCTCTAGGAATGCTGCAAATGCCACGTGGAGAGATGAGAAGACGAAGAAAATTGGACGGATATGTTCGGCGATGTCGACGCGGTCAAGGATTAGATTTAAGGTAAGACAAATGCCTCTTACGTATTATCTATATGCTACTACTACATAACCAAAAATCAGAAAATACTAATAATTATTGTAACAATAAAATAAAAATATTATTGGGTACTCAAAGCGTGCGTTTGAACAAGATTCTTTTGAGTGGACGTTGGATAAAGGACACAGCACCATCTTATCCGGGTTTCAGAAACTCGCGTACCTTGTTTGTTTGGTTTCTATAAAATGTGAGCCAAAGAAGAGGTGAAGGTAGAAACTTCTAGGAATTAACATGTTTCAAATTTTCACTAATATTAAATGATATTGCCACATTGCACAACTTTTCTCGAATGCTTCTGAGTCCAATTCAAAGTGTAGCTAGCTTCAAAGTGACCTATAATAATTGATATTGGTTGATTGATGAATGTATAAAAAATATGAGTTTGTTCAAGCGAACTTTGCTTGGGTGCTTGCTAGGCCCTTGCAGCTTTATCCTTTGAGTGCTGTTGAAAGTGGGTTGGACCAAATCATTGTAAGCCATTTTGGTAATTTTTCAAAGTTTCAGTTTGAGATAAATAATTCTTTTCAGACGGCTGCAAGAGTCTTTGATCTCCAATGTGGAGAAACTTTAATTCAGGATGTGAAACGTGACTGGCCCCTAACTATTTTATGAACCATAAATGATAGATTTGAGAATCCTCTTTGATTCATGGAGCAAATTTTGTGCGTATCTTGAGTACTTTGACAACAAGGCACCAAAAGATGCTTTACAATCATAATTTCTCCCCATGATCCCAGTTACATGGCGATGAATACTCGTTAATTTTGAAATTACTAGAACTAATTCATATTTGCTTCTTACTGATTTAACATGGTTAAATATTTTCTGCACTTTCACTACTGCACATTAACCTTGCTTGGCCAACTGAAGCAAGCAAGTAACTATGACCTACGGGACCACCCCCTAGGAAGGGCCTCCATAGGTTGTCTTGTCTGGTTCTGTGTATGTGTATAACACCATATCACATATGGGGAAAAAGTGTTGACATGATATAATTAATTTGTATGTTTTGCTCAATAAATTGTCCATATCTTGGGATGAACAATGCCATGTTGAGCTAAGACAAGAGTGGTAATATTGGTGTAGATCCTTGACTCTTGTGAATCTGATATTGCTTAAACTATGATTGCCCCAAGGTTTGAAATTTTCTTGTTCTGATTCACATGTGTAAACATCTCTGCATAATGTCAGTGTGTGTAAGCCATGTGAGGTGCTGGGTGATTTTGGCTGAAATATTAAATGAGGAAAGGACTGTTTCTTGTTCAAACATGACTCTTGTAGGGGACTACACCTTTGCTATTATATAGTAAGAGTGTTAGCCCTATGTGGCCACCAATGTGGCCGCCATCAATTGTTATTTATTGGGGTCCGAATGCTCTTAATATTCTAATGTTAGGACATGTTTTAAATACAGTAGTTGATGGAATTCAATCTCAATAATGGTTCATATTTGCAACTTGTGGAGGGTACCATATTCAGGTTTTGTAGGGCTTTTCAACATTCTCTCTTTTATTTAAAACTTCCCACCATGCCTCTTATTTGTGGGGACTATTCCTTCTTTTGTTGCTGTGAAGGACATAAGCCAAGAGTTGCTTTCTCCACATTCTTCCCCCCATGATAAAAACAAAAACCAACCATCCAAAAAGCACTTAGTAATGAATTTATTATCTACGAGAAAAGTTCACTGAATCAAAATATCTGAGAGGGAGGAACTTAGGGGCAAAAGCATATGCCACCATGTTGTTTAGGAACAGTGAAGTACCCAACAATGTGCAGGGTTTTTGCAGTGCTTTGTCTCATACAAGTTCAGTATATTCTCATAAAGAAAATCTGCATGTGTCGTTGCATAACCTTTGGGGACACATTATAAAGATTGTGAAATGAAATCTGATATTTATACATTATATCTGTTTAGTGTCTCCAAATCATGTTTGGCTTTCCTTTTTCCTCTCTAAATTTTTTATTGATTCCAAAAAATCAAGGTGCAGGATACTGTCCTCTGTTCAAGGCTTCCTAAACATTGATCACATTGGTCTCACCATATCTGTTTCACACATTTCATCTGCTAACTGTTTGATATTTTATTCACAACATGTGGTTTGGTCATTAGTGTTTTGCCTTAACCAACAATTTATATCAAAAGGGTATGTGCTACGTGACACTCCGTTGTCCTTAAACCAAATGGTGCAACATTGCTTCATCGTAAGATTTTCTTTTCTCATCAATGTTAATATGAAACGTGACACGTGACATTGTTATGTTGTTCCTCATAAAAAAGATCCAAATCCTTGGTGAAAAGACTTGAAGAGAGAATCGGTTTTAATGCCAATGGGGATTTATGTTTGAAAGGGGACCTAACTTTTAGTGAAGAAAAAAATTAAAATATGGAAAATTTATTTTAGAATATGAATATTTTTATGGATTCATGCATGATTTTCTTAAATAACGACGGGAGCTAGTAGTAAATGATTCATTGTCATAAAGGGGTCAAACCTTAGGTTATGAGCTCGAGATAAAAACTTTAAAACAAGCCTTGTAATCATGAATAGGTTCTTTAAAGTTATGAACACACCCAATGGTCTTGTAGAAAGAAGGGGAAGGTTTTTTGGAGGGCCATGTCCATTTTGCAACAGCATTTTAATTAGCTCTTCCATAATGAATTGACCAATTCAAAGTACGGAATAATCATGCTTAACCTTAAAAGGCACCAATAACCAAAAACAAATTCTTCACTTTTAATTTTGAAGAGATTTTAGTGGAATTCAGCACCTATAAGGTGCTTGATGTAAAGCTAGATTTAATTGTATAGTTTATTATTATTATTTTATAAATTTTACCATTTAACTTTCATTATTTACTCATTTTACTGTCAAGTTTTCCAATTTTTATATATTTTAAAGATTCGTTAAATTTCTAACTAAGTAATCCACATGTCATAATTTAAATAAATAGGTCAGTTGTACTTTATTTGGAATTTGATACAAAAAAAATCGCTTGATACTTATACTCCAATTGAAATTCCGAATTGAAGAAACTTTAGTAATCCTTTTTTGCAAATTAGTTTATGTGTTTAAAATATAAAAGAAATATTTATTTTCTACATATGATGAACTTATTGATATTTGTTAAAACAGATTGAAGCAATGCTTATTACAAGTTAAAAGTCATATAAATAATTATTTATCTACAATTGACGCTGTAATTTAGACTAAACACTGGTAAAAGTTAAAATACAGCCTTTTATACTAGATTTTATATTTTTCCTACGAAATTAATTTTCTTGCATGTATTTCAATCAAAATTTTAATATATATATATATATATATATATATATATATATATATATATATATATATATATGAATGTGGCAATTAATCTCATATGGTGGTTGTACGTAACAATTTTGCTATTTGTTTAAATTATTTTTATTTTCATTTTCGTAGTAAAATATCAATTTAATTTTTTTATCTTTTTTATCTCAATTTTGTCTTTATTTTGAGTAATTTGATGCAATCAAGTCATTTATGTTAGTTGTGGAGTAACAGTAGTGTTAAAGGTGTCACGTGTCAGTTCCTAGATTTTTTATTTTTTATTTTTTTATTTATTTTATTAAAATTTTTAAAAAAATTTAAAAAAATTGGTCACATGTCAATCTAACGTCATGCAAGTTGTAGTAATAGTATGAAATGACAGTGACAGTGCTACGTGTCAATATTATGTCAGGTGTCACTTCCTCATTATCAATTTGGTTCCTGTATTTTTATTTTTATCTCAATTTAGTTGCAATTTTTGTAAAAATTGAGCAATTTTGTCACTCGCCAATTTGAAATCAAATTTAATTTTTATATAAATGTACACAAATACTCCTATCAAAATTGATATTTCTAGCAAATATTTTTAACAAGATTAAGTTTATTTAAATTTATATGTTACATTGAACTATATTTAATATTGTTTTAAAGTTGTTAATAGAAAATAATGCTAATAGAAAAAAATTCATAAATTATATTGATATTTTATTACATCATACTTTAATATTGTTTTTTTTATTTGAATATATATTTCAAATAATTGTATATTTTTAAATAGTGTAAAGTTCAATAATTTTTATACAAATGTTTGAGTTGGTGTAAAAATAAAAATTATATAAATTTAAAAAATAATTTTTAACTAGTTTATGTAACGATCCAAAACAAATAAATTTAATATTTGAAAACAATTTTAAGTAAAATTGAATGGGAAACACAAATTTAAATAAACTTAGTTTTGTTAAAAATATATAATAAAAAATCAATTTGAATAAAAATATCAAATTTAATAAAATTATTTGTATAACATTTATATAAAAATTAATTTTTGTTTCAATTGGGTGAGATACGGAATTACACAATTTTTACAAAAATTAAGACTAAATTGAGACAAAAATAAAAAAATACAGGGATCAAATTGAGAATGAAGAAATGACACCTGGCATAATAGTAACACGTGGCAGTGACAGTGTCACGTGACACGACGTCAGCTCGATACAGGAAAATTTTTAATGTTTAAAAATTCAAAAAAATTCAAAAATTTAAAAAAAAAATCAAAAAATCTAGAAACTGACGCGTACCATCTTTTAATACTCTATACCAAGGATTTAATTGCATCAAATTCTCCGAAATAAAAATCAAATTAAGATAAAAAAAATAAAAGGACTAAATCGTATTTTGCTAAAAAATAAAGAAAAAATAAATAATTTAACCTGAAACTTAACTTTTTTTTTTCGTAAACATTTTATAAAATTTCATATTTATAGAAATGACAAGACTTCTCCCCAGGATTCCTGCACTTGGATGTGATTATGATTTAATATTGCAGTGGACAATTTACCTTTTTGATGGCTACATAACATGCATAGGTCAAAAACTAGTACCTATGATTAGAGTAAAAAAGTCATAAATATAACCAGATTTTTAATAACCAATAGTATTTTCTAAGTTTACTTCTTGTTTCATAAATTAAACCAGATTTTTAATAACCTAATTTATATTAAATATTTCCATGTGAAACTGTAAAATGTGGTTTACTTTTCATGATTTTTTTAATTAAAATAGTAAATTGAACGATCTGATTTATTATTACTAGTAAAAACTTCACATTTTTTATAATAATAAAAAATAATAAAATTATTATAAAATTAAAATAATTTTTATAATTTTATTGTAATTAGTAGCTTTTATTTATTTTGCAAGTAGTTCTATAATTAAAAAATAGTTGTTTAAAAAAATAGTCAAACAACAAAATAATTAAGTTTATAGAAATAGCTACAAAAAAGTAAAATTAATATAATAATTATTTTAACTAAAAATTGTTTATTTAAAAGACAAAATTGAAAGATGAAAATCAACACAAAAAACAAGACATCTTTATAAAGATATATATGTATAAATAAATGAGTAAAAATAAACGTTTTATTCATTAAAATATTTATTTTGTTCCCGCTATTTGATTTCTTTCTCGATATATATATTTCTAATATTTCAACTTTCATTTTAGTATTCAAAATTAATAAATTCACTTTAATTTGGTTAATGTATTATTTCTTCTCTTAATGCAAATGACACTAATATATCATTATTAAAAGTGAAGAGACGTGTAAAGAGGAAAGTAATAGCAACTAGAAAAGCATATTTTTCTTGTAGAACTACTCCAATGAATTCTACACCACAAATAAGAAATAAAAAAGTATTTTCATAAGTTAAATAAATTCATAGATACATAAATCATTTATGAAAATTCTCTTAAATACATTTATTTCTATTTCGAACGTAGGATTTAATATTTATTTAAACAATTTATTTCATTTGCAATTTTTTATATTGTTTATCCGTTCGGTTCTTTTATCGTTCTCTAGTTGTCCACAATTTCGGCTTGCTGGTTAAAGAAGTTCTAATGTTTAAATCAGCAATAATTCGATTGGTAATAACAATTAATATTGTAATAAATGTTAGAGAAAAAGTTTCAACAACCTTACACCTCTATTTATAGTTTTCTATGTAGACCTTTGACTATAATTAACATAATCAAGATCCAATTGCTTTTGAAACCTGATTAATGACCTGTTTAATCTTAACTGTCAATGAACCTGTTTATTTCTAATGGTCGAACATCGTTGTCTGACACATATCTACGTATATCCAGCATTGTAACTTGAACATCTGGCAAATCATTCGTGTAACGTTGTTGAGGCGGTTGGCCACTCGTTGACCTATATTTTTATATGATCAACAGTTGGACTCTAATGATCGGTATATTGTTCTCTTAGTGTCGCTAAGGTGGTTGGCTGCTCATTAGCATATTTTCATATGATCAATAATCGATCGTGACGATTGATGTATTGTTTGCTTGACGCCAATAGGACAGTCGATCACTCGCTGACACATATTTTCATTATTTCTGTAATGATTGACACGTCCAAAGAAAAATGACCGTGATAAACAAGATTTGTTATACAAGTACGTATCAATTCAAAGATAAACTAATTTAAAAAAAAAAAAACTATTGTGTGCCGATCGACGATACAGCCAACTCATTTAGTATAACTCAACCTGGTTACTTTGAACGTCCATCAAGATTTAATTGGCCAAATAACCCATAGAGTATAATTTCCATTCTATTTTTAAAATATTATTTCCTTATTTATTGTTTCTCTGTGTTTCTTCTTTTATATCCAACAAAACGATAATAAGGGTGCTTTTAGTTTTATTTTATTTTTTTTTTGTACTAATGTTACTGCTACAATACGACTATTCAACATGGATCTTGAAAGAGATATCACATTAATTTCAGAATCGATGTTGAAAGTTATCGTTGGAAATCGTGTTTGAATGTCGAATTGATTTGACAAGAGTTTACTTTGTATATTAATTATTTACATAACTCATGTTGAATTATGAAGAAAGTATGAATATAACCACCTTTTGTGACCACAGAACTGATTAAGAAAAAAAGAAGAAGAATTTTTGTGTAACTAAATTTTTCATTAGTTGGTAAATCTTCGGATAATATAACTTTTGACAAAGTGAAATATAAATGGTAATCTGGGTCAATCCTTTCTGAAAAAACACATCGTTGTTGGTTTGCTTGATTTTTCGAATCTACACAGTTCTATGACCATGTGCAAAGAACCATTGTTTGGTGTCTCAAACAAACATCAAAGATTCCATTAACCCACCACACGATTGATGTGATGCACTCGGTTGGTGAATAGTCTCACATGTTTTTCTAACAAGATTTTGAATAATAATATTAATGGGAGCACTGTTCCAATAATTAATGGATGAGAACAAAGCAACGTTTAACAAGACAAAAACTAGAAGCACTTTAGCGTAAAGTTGTGTTTGCCCTTTGATGTTTTATTCGACAAATTCATGCACGAATGGCAAAGATCGATCACTTTTCTTTTCCTTCACTTTTGCCAGTGATGATGATTTTAACTGTCTATTTGGTTCCTCACTAAGAAAGAGATAGGCACGAGGGAGTAAAACCATGTTAGAATTATTGGTGTGGCAAGAATATATAAAGTGATGCTAAAAAAGAGGTTGAAGAAGTGAGAAATCGACACCACGGTTTGTGGTGGTCACCTTGTCACCCACATCATTAGCTTAAATCAAATCCAGAATGGGTTTGTCACAGTTTGTGGGAACATTTTTAGGATCATAATGGGATAATTATGGGCATTTACACAAACATTTGTTGTTCGAGGGTCAATTTTTACGTCAAACCGGGTGACAAACTTTTGTCTTTTCCTTACCCTCCTTTTCTAATGAAATAGATTTGAGGAATCATATTACAAATCCTTCAGCGAAACTGCTTTCGGTAATTACTCACATCGTGTACCACCTTGCCAATTTCTGTTCTATTTTGATTAGCCACCACCTTGCCTTTCCAACTATATATCATAAACATTAATTCTTTAAAAAGATAAAGAATAATTTCGAGCTCTAATGGAGAATACATCAAAAATAAAATCAATTTAAAATATATAAAAAATGACAATTTTAACATTATAAATCAGTTTTGTAAACTAATTTAGTTTAAATTCATTTTTTAATATTAAAATATATCTTGAAGGTTTGTTAGATTTATCTTGTTATAAATTATTGGATCATTCATGAATATCTAATTATATCAAAATAATGAGTTAAGGTGGACTCACATTTTATTTCCACTATATTTATATTTCCTGTCAATCTTGTTTTGAAATTTTTTTATAAAAAATATTTATAAATTTTGTTATGAAAAAGTATTTACAAAAAATTGCTGCGAAATTTTTTACGAAATTATTATATAAAATATTTTTCACATCAAATTTTGTAAGAAATATTTATAAATTTTATAATTTTATAGGTAGTAATTACACACGAAGAAATTATCTACTAATTAAGATTTTTAAACAAAATAATAAAAAAAAAATTCTTACAAATTTTGTCAACAAAATTATAAGAAAAAATCTCATGTAATATAAAAAATTTTAGTAGTGTTTTAAGGATTAATAATATTGTTTTTGTCACTATATTTTTAGTAAATAATTTAATATATTTTTTTCTATTTACGTTTTACTCTCTGTGATTCTTACATTTTTTTTAAAACGATTTAATATAGTATTTTTTATTATTATATCAATGTTAACATAGTTTAGAGATGATTAACTTGCATTTTTTGTGTGTGTTTATTATCTAACCTCGGAACAAAATGAAAGGATGAGAGAAAAAATAGAAAAAATATATATAAAAACCACCTTAAATTAAAATAAATATTAAATTATTCTAATTAATAAATGTATAGGAATTAAAATACTGTTAAGTCTGTTTTGATTTTAGAATTGGTACGAGAAATTAAAAGATGGAAAACTTTTGAGCATTAATTCTCTTAATAATGGATCTTGCTGTTTTCATGGATGGGATCTCTGGAGGCATAAATGCATCTCATATATGATGTTTTGGTATTCCATAAATGGTTCCGTACAAAAACATCTTCCACAGATAAAACATTGGTCATAGGATATTCCATACAAACACTCCCAGACATCTCAAATACTGACAAACAGATCAAACACACAACATTCATGCAATCCATCTCTCTGCCAGGATATTCAATTCATACATTCATTTATATATTAATTTAAAATCAAAACGTAAAAACATATGACCAAAATTTTATCACAAAAATATTATAATAAAAAAAATTCGTTTATAAATGTTACTGATGAGCTCTGATAACACAAAGCTTTCTTAGTTAACTGTTTTCTTTTTTCTTCTATATAAATATAGTTCCAGACTTTATTTAAATATCTTGTCCAATTTCATAATGTGTAAGTAAAAAGCGACAACGAATCACTTGTATATAGATAACCTGAAAATTTTTAATACCATTAATATGAATGTACTAATGTTAACAACAACAAAAAAAAAACATTCACTTCTTAATAATTATTTTATAATTTTACATTATTGTATCATTCTTGGTAAAAGTGGTAAAATATATTAGTTTGGCCCATTCAAAATGGAACATAAAAAGCTTGAATTCTTGACCAGTTTCATCAAAAGACGAGTCAATATGCTGATGGATAGTTCACCCTTTTTTTATTTTAATTTTTCTAAAATTTGTTTATAATATATATATATATATATATATATATATATATATTTAAAACACACTTAATTATGTAAATATTTTGTAAGTTTTTGATTAACTTTGATATTTTTAATTACATAAATTAAAATATTATTAATTTATATTACATTATTTCATTATAATTAATGGTTAGAATTTAATTTGTTAATATTAATGATTTAGTTTATAATATTATTACATATTTACATCTTTAAATTATTTTATTTTAATTTATTATTAGAAAAAACAGTCTACCTAACCACCTTTAACAGATATAATGAATCATTTAAGTTATCTTTATTTTAATTTTTAGTTTTAAAAAAGCAGTCTGTTTAACCCACCTTTAACAAATATAATGAAACAAAGCGAATCGGTAGATTGAAAATATCAATCCAACTTATCAAATTTTAAGAGATATTCGGACTAACTTGGTGTCGAGGTGACTTTATCATCTTTATTTTCAATTATGCATCGTTAACGGTAGAAAATATAATTATTTTAATAGAAAATAACGTTTAATTATTGTAGTGTTGGTTGTTTGAACAATGGGCTAGTTATTGAACTTAGTAAAACAAGGGTGTTGAGAAGTACATCTAATCTAACATAGAAAAAAGGCTTAACATGGTCCAGTATTTATCATTGTATTTTACCCAGTTGAACTGGGCTTTGTAATTTACACCCAAATTTTCCTACAATTACTCCCAAAAATTCTAAATTTATGCCAAATCCTTGACCGAGGGTATTAAAGGAGCTTAAGTTCACAGTACAAGTATTTTTGTTGTGCTATGTTTATAAAAATTTGAAATAATTAAAATCTATGTATCTTAAACGAAATATTCAGTGAAAAATTATTTTCTTGTTACATGTGAATAAAGTAAAATAGAATGAATAGGTTCATATAATTCAAAGTGTAATATAACCATTCATTTTGAATCAATAATAATGCTCAGTTAGTTATGATGTAATAAATCAAATACAAAGTCATTACATTCTTACATGTAAGTTAAAAATAATTTATAGTTTAAATATTTCTCGAGAAAATCCAAGATAGTTTTGCATTTTGGTACAAACCAAATAGCACCGTATAGACAAACATGCGAGAAAATTTCATTCACAATATATAAAATCAATTTTGTATTTAATATGGGTCCCAATCTCGATATCAAACAAAAATAATAATAATCATTTTTTAATTATTATTTGGTTTTGGTTACTTTTATCGTTTTGATCTATGTTTTATTTTTACCTTTAGTTTGGAGAATGAGATGGTAAAAAATTTAAATTAAGGAGAAAGTGAAGAAAACGCATGTTACAACAGCTAAAACAATTAGCAGTAAAAAGAGAGTGTTGAATAGTGATGGGTTTATCAATAAAAAATTCACTAAGAAGAAACAAATTAATGAAATATGATTCAAATAATATAAGTAAATAATATTATTTTCGATTCTAAATCTTAAATAATAGTTTTATGAATTTTTTTATGTGATATTTAACATTTTTATTTCTGCTTACACTTAAATTTTCAATAAATAAATAATAATAAATTTAATATATAATATACATGAAAGATAATATTTAAGTGTATATATTAAGTCGTCTAATGTTAACTTTAAGACTTTTAATAATTTCTTAAGCTGATTTTGTATTACATTTAATGTAATTAATATAATATTTAATGTTATTATGTATTTGATAAATTAAATATGAATGATAAGAAAATAATAAATAAATGAAAGGTCGAACTTATCAATAAAAAATAAAGTTCATATTAATGTTTAAATCTATTATACTTGGTCAACCAAAGTCTGACAATAGTTATTAATAAAAATTAATTAATGTTTAAGTAAACTTAAGGACACTACACTACAAATAATGTGAGTCAAAATGTAAGTTTGGGTACAAATATTTACCCTACCGATACATATGCAATAATATTCATTTATAATCATTAAAATAAAATATGTAATGAAATATTAACTAGATATTCATTTGCGTTAAATGTAATAAATTTAATTTATTTCATCAGAATTTTCATTTGAATAATAATTTGTATATCTATAAAAAAATTTATTTAGAGCATTTACAATATCTGATTTCTTAACTTAAAATTTTGGAGGCTACAATAACATAAGTTTAAGAGCTATAAAAAATAACTTTAATATGAAAAAAAAAAACTAAAGTGTTTAACTAAATATTTCCATATTAAAAAACTTAACTTTTCCGTTATTTTCTCTAAATCAAATTAAAAGACAATTCTGTGTTTATGACTTTTAAGTTTATTTTCAAGTACAAGTTGAGTTAAATAAAGTAATTTAATGAAACAAGTTTCAAATATTCAACAGAGTAAAAACTGCACAAGATCAATATATTCTCTTTCATAAAGGCAACATCTATTTTTCTTTTAAAAGATAAAAATATAAATGCGTTTAAAATTATAATAAGTATGTTAAAAAATAAAGAAACAAATCCAAATTTTAGTACAATAGAGGTATATTTTAACCTTGATATTAGAATGAAGTAATTTATTTTTAAATGTATTTATTTTAAAAAACAAACTAATAGAAAAAACTCAGTATAAATATTTTATTCAGCTCACAAGATTCTCGAAATATTTTAACATGAAATTAATTTCTCCATATATAACAACACATGTAGACATTCACTCGATATTACACGGTATTTTGTATCATTTAAGATCATCAAATGTTTATCTAAACACTGTACTGTACTCAGTTTGAGTAATTACTCATTACACTCATTCAAAATGTTTCCTTTCCAAATGTCTCAGCATTCACATGCTGAGTGTCTCAGCATTCACATGCTGAGTGTCTCAGCGCTCAAGTTCAATGTTCTGCTTATGGATGAACAAAACTCAACAGCAATTTTTCAATGTCATAACAAATACTTGTTAATTCTGATTATGCTGCTTACAAGTTAACAAAACTCAAGAGCAACTTATTAATGTGATGACAAATACTTGGTAAGTCTGATTAGAAAGTTCATATTTGGTTACCCAAAACATCAAATAGAAAGAGCCTTATAGTGCTTGCTTTGAACTTTGAAGCATAACCACAAAATACCAAATTAAAAATCAATTAAAAGGTTAAGTCTTATACATAAAATGAGCCATTGAAGACAATAACTTTGCTATAATGGTCTGAAAAGTAAAACATATATGTCTTGAAAGAGAGCCTTTGAACTATGCACACCAGAACAGCAAAAAACCAAGTACAGTATGATAATGATGTTATGGCCTTTAGTTGGATATCAACACTTTCTGCATACTCCCAAGAACATTTGTACCTCAATGTTGTTTCTTTTGATGGCTACTGCTTTCAGCTTCTGCTTTCTTGGATGCCTTCAAGTTTCTGTACCCTGTGTCAGTTCCGAAAATCCTATACACAGAAAACAACAAAATTTTACACACCAACATCAGCGTTAAAAGTGAAACATACATCTGAAAAGAAAAGCTTGTTCAAGGAAATCATGTAAATGTGGGTTAGGCCATCTCAAATCTTAACCAAATTGTAGACAAATAATTAGAAAACAAAACATTATTTTTGTTTAAGGGTATGGATTACTCTTGTGCAAATAAAGTACAACTCATGCAACTTGATTGGCTAAGTAATAGAATATCTTCTATCTCCTATAACTTTATCTCTATTCTTATAACACCAAAAAGACTAATGCTTTCTTAACAAAATATGTGGAAGAAGACATACCAGTCCATGTATGTAAAGGTTGAGGAGTAGTTTCCAGATTTGGTGTACAGCAACCGGTGATGATAATCATGAAAATCAGCTCTGAAAATGAGGATGCAAAGTTTAACTATAAGAAGTATAATGGAATAAATCCAGTGCATGATGTCAAGGGAAAGGAGCATCACACTCACCCTCCATACAATGGAATGAAGTTTGAAAGACTCCATGGAAAATGGTAACCACAATGCACCTCAACTGTCTCCAGGACTCTCAAAATCATCCATGTCCAGAGAGTCATTAAGTGAGGACCAGTGAGAACAGGACCAATAATGGTAGCAAATCCAAGGAAAAGTATCTCAGCAGGATGAGCATATTCAGAAGTAAGTCCAAATGGTGTAGCATATCTTCACAACATGGAAAAAAAAAAAACCTCTTGGAACTGTGAGCAAAACCTTGAATGGAACAAATGAATATCAAAACCAGAATATGCAGACTACTTACTCATGGTGAACACTGTGCACACTTGTGTACAACCATTTTGTATGCAGTATCCTGTGTCCCCAGTAGAATACAAAATCCTCCAATATGAAGTAGAAGATTATTTGGGTTAAAATGATTTTCCTGCAAAACCAAAAACAAAATATTTTCATGTTTACTTACAAAAAATATATTAGAAATGTTCATATCAATAGCTTTCTGTCATGTAACTCCAAAATGTCTATATACTATTATTACTATTATTATTATGATCACTAAATCACTAAATGAATTCATGAAGTACCAAGATGGCAATGGAAGACTGATCTCCATACCCATGCGCTTAAGTAAAGGATAAGAAATGATCATAACAGGTAGATTGACACCAAAATGGTACAATATCAAACCAGTAATACATTTTTTCTGAGCTGCAGGGCTATTATTTTTTGCCTGCATGAAAGAAGCATTAGTAGTTATATATATTTAACAAACTGATCGCATGTGTGGAAGTGAATCAGGAATACCTATTTTCACATCAAAATGGACACTAGTAGTTCTAACTCCTACTTTTTTCAAATCAAAATAGTTCTAGCTTTTACATTTTTCACATTGAGGATGTGATTTATGGCTGTAGAAAGCTTTCCAATACACTATGAGATGGTTCGGCTTCAAATTGGTGGAAATACAAAAGAAAAAGATGAGACAAAAAAGTGTTATTATAAAACATAAAGAGCAAAGGGACCACATATTTTGAGGAAATGCTTTTTTTTTTTTCATTCTCTGTTTCAATAGTTAATTATACAACTATCTTCTTATTTTCAATTGGTTCTCAGTATTAATTTTATTACAAAAAAACAGCTGAATCCTGTACAATTATGCTGAACTCCGTACTTTTAGTACAAATTTATTAAAGCAAAACTCAGAGTCTTGTAATAAGAGTGAAAACAAAAAATGAAAAGAAAAGTGAAGAAACTCTAACTTTCTCCAAAGTAAATAATTAGATATATAAATATAACAGAAAAAATTGAGAAATGTTCTGTATGTAATGGCATTGGGGGAATTCAGTCCATGCAATAATTCAAACATAGCAGAAATCAATCTTGCATGTGCTGCAAGGGATTCTTTGAATCCTTTCCATTGAGGGCATAAAGACAAAGAAGAAAAGACATAAATGTGAATGGTCGGCCAGAGGGCATTTGGATCCTTTCCTGTTCTTGAACAACATATGATCCTGGTGAAGAGAAAAAAAAAAAAAAAACTCATCTTTATCAAAAAAGGCCCACCTGGTAGGATCCACAGTGAAAATTGTATTTTTCTCTCAAACAAAATCACATCATGGTCAGGATCCAAAACCTTCAAAATCCTCATCATGCAGTACACAGAGACAAAGAAGATGAAGAGACATTGGGAAATCTGTTGCAACTCTCAAATAAAACCACATCAAGTGAATACAAAATTGATTTTCCAACCAATAAAAACAGCAAAGAAAAACAACATTTGATCCAGTGAAACATGTCCTGAAATCCAATTGTCAAAGACAGAAGAAGAATAAGGTGAAACCTGAATCTTATACTTGCTGAGCCACCCTGACCTCTCCAGCATCATATAAGGAAGTCCAGACAAAAAGAAAACACCTTCATGCAGAAAGAAAGTACCCACACAGGCCAGTTGAAATTCGCTGAAATGTGTGATCAAAAACTGCAATCACAAGAACATGCAAAGTGCCCAAGCATCAAACACCAGTTCAAAATTTGATTGTGAAACAAGATTGATAAAAGACCAACTTTTGAAGATAACTTGAAAAAGACACATTGTAAAAGCAATCAGAGATGAAACTGGAACAATGGGGTGAGATAGAACCTGCCAAGAAGATTGAACTAAGGAAGCCATGGATTATAGGAGGTACAAAACAACTTGAGAAATGTAAGAGAGTGAGAGAGTGTTTAGTGTGAAGACCAACACAAATAAAAACTAATATAAACCTGCAATGAGACAAACCAAACCAAGTGTGTTTTTCTAGGGGAGGGTCTTTCTTAAGCACCACTCTTATGACAAATGACAAATGTTCATGCATAATAAATTTTGTCCCACTTTTCAGTCTTTTAGTATGTAGTTTTATGATTTAAGTTTTATTTTAGTGCCAAAATTACCTTTTTTAAGAAAATTGTCATGCAGTAGTTTTATATAGTAAAAATATATAGTCATTTAACTATATTATGCAAAAATTATTTATTATATTTATAATTAATTAATTCAATGTAAAATATAAAATAATAGTTAACTTTGATTACATTTGAATATTTTTATAATTATAGCAACAGTAGTTAAAAAATAATGTGATTTATAAGGTTTTAAAAAAATATCATGTAATTTAAATAAAAAGATAATACAACACTTGTACTACTACCAACAATAATAAACATTTTATTTAATTAAAAAATAAATATAAAATTTCTATACTTTAAATGAAATGTGATATATTTTTAATTTATAAATTAATATTAAAGATAATTACATTTTGAAATATAAAAATCATGTTATACTTTATATTTTTATTAGTGTATAATTTATTAATAATATTATTAGTAAGAGTTTTAAAAATAATAAATTCTGAAAATAATAAAAAACTTAGAGCAAAAGCAAAAACTAATTACACTTTTTTTAATTTATTTTTCTCTTAATTCATCCATTTTATTCAAATTGAGAAAAAGTAAAACAAACTAAATTTTTTTATTATATTGAAATATATTGTTATGTCAATAGAATTAATTAATAATTAATAAATTTCTTTTAAATTTTATAATATTTTATCAAAACATAATAATACATTTATTTTATATTTTGTAACTATATTATTATATATGTATTTATAAATATTTAAAAAATAGAACTATAAATATGATAATAACTATAAAAGAATACAGCATAATTTTTATTTAAAAAATTATATTATTTTTTTAAATTACAATAATAATTTCAATTTTACATAAGCAAATAAAGACTTAAAACACTCCAAATTGGTACTATATTTAATATATTTATCCGTAAGAGTAATACTGTAAATTATTAAACATTTTTAATGACATTATGGCTAAAATAAATTAAGTAGTCTACTTGTTTTTTTATCTTTTATTTAGCAATGAAAATTTTCAATTTCCTTAATGACAAGTGTATATATAATTATAATTAACTTTGAGAAAATATAAATAAACATTAATTCTTGTCTGTTTAGATATGATTTGAGAATTTATATTCATTAATTTTTTTATTTATGTTGATTGATTTCATTATTAATTTAATATATTAAAGAGTGAATATCCTAAAATAATTAATTACATAAATTAACTAGTTATGTTTAATTAAGGTAGTACTAAAAAATGTATTTATATTGAATTGAAAGGAAAAAAAATAAATTAAAAATATTTATATTTATAAGATATTTAAAAATTACTTAATATTTTTAGTATAATTAAATTTGAAAGATAATATATAAAGTATACTATTTTTTTATAAAATATAAAAGATTTATACGTGAATTTTTTATTTTGTAATTTGATGATTAATTGATTTTATAGTAATATACTTTGTATTCAGATACTTACTTAATTCATTGGTTTTATATTAATATAGATTAATGGTTAACTCATATATTCTAAGTAAGTTTGAGCACTTGTTTTCCTTTTAAAAAGTATACACAATTTTTTATGTGATGTTTCACTTTAAATTATAATTATTCTATAAAAGATTCATAAGATCGCCAATTAATTTGTATTTAGTAGAAATTAACTTATGTTTAGTAGAAACTAACTTAGACGACTCTTTATGGTTTGATATAGATTAATGTGCATGGAATTGTTGGAGTTATATTAGTTATTTTGCGTTTCTCTTAAATGATCTTTAAAACATTGAAATGAAACTTAAATATGACAATAAAATTTGACAGTTTTTCCTTTTTTAATGTTTTACTTAAGACATTTTAAAGACAATTTATTGTTCCGAAACAAATAGATTACTATTGTACAAAAAGAAAAAAACAGACCTTAAATATAAAGCTTTAAAAACTTCAAAAATTCAAAGTAGATTACATGCGCTTATCTCAAAATTTAAATCATAATATTTTTAATATATCTATATCATTTTTATGCATTACTTTTTTACGTATATTATATAAATTAAGAATTTATAAATATATAAATATAGAAATCATGAATATTTAGGAAATAAAAATTAATTAAATATTTACAATTAAGATGATTACAATAAAAATAATACCACAAAATAATATACTTCAAATAATAGAATAATTTATAATACTTTTATATATAAACTATAATAAAATAATTTTTTTATTATAATAAAATATATAAGATCGAAATTAATTAAATATCAGAATAATCAGGAAAGAAAAGAAAGGAGGAAGGGGTTCATATGCTATAATCCTAGTACTAAATTTCTTTTTGACTATGCTCATTTTGTTCGAATAGGTGTTATTACTAATTGAAAAAGACTTATTAATATTATATGTCTTTTCATCTCCCAAGAATCAATTTAGTGCATTATATATCTTCGTTCAAAGTATTTATTGCAATAAGATGGATAATAAATGTTATGTGAGATTTAATACAATAAGGATAGAAAAGAAACAAAATATGGAGAGCTTAATCCTCAAGTAACGAAACTAATAAAAGAAACTGAAAGAAAAAAAAAATATACAGTATTTTCTAACTGAATGTAATGATTACACATGTATTATAAATAGGAGTGGTGAATGAAAGGAGGAGGGGAAGCAGAGACAATAAGAACAAAAAATAGAAAAGGAATTTGTGAGTGCGAAAAGAGAAGAAGAAGGCAAAAACCTTCACAAAGTAACTACAAATTTTTTGGATATATCTTTCACAATAACTAATGAGATGTTCCGACTACTATATTAAAAAATTATTATTTGATAAAAAGATGAAATTAATTTTTTTTTGTACAATAAAATTTTCCTTTATAATACGCTAACAATAACATAACTTCATATATATATA
>Ga0214545_1003127_pt1 | contig 31789 bp, 13 predicted proteins | sample CNSS4metaG_FD_160064 | JGI IMG/M metagenome (GOLD analysis project Ga0214545, IMG submission 160064) | Root nodule microbial communities from cowpea collected in UCLA plant growth center, Los Angeles, California, USA - CNSS4 | ecosystem: Host-associated > Plants > Roots > Nodule | place: USA...
TATATATATATAACTTCTAATAAAAATGTTTACGAATTAAAAACATATTTTTGTCAAATTCACCGGTTTGTTTGAGTAGATTTTCAATTATTTTTTTAAAATTGTTTCAATTAAATCATAATTAATTAATTACTGTAGGTCTTGTTCTTATAGGGTCCATTTATCACAAAATCTAGATATATTTTATTTTTGTTTTCTTATGTACGATATGCTATTCCATTATATCCACAAGCATAAAAACAGTTTTACGAAGTTTAAAAATGTGTTTGGTAAGTCACTTTTCTAGGTTACGCTGACGTTATTGTTATTCTATACACATTTTTATAGAAGAAAGGTATTCTCATTTTCATCTCTAAATTTAATGATAGTAAATTTTTGTCTCATTTTTATCTTCACCGAATAATGAATATATTTTTTACCCATATTTGTATTTATTTTTTTTTGTTGTTTCAATATTAATTAATTATTTTTTATAAAATAATATAATTATTTTTTATAAAATAATAAAATATTATAGTAAAGAAAACATAATATTATCAAATATTCAATCCTAAGAACATAATTGTTTCTTTGATATCAAATATTTATAAAGAAATTATAATTGTATACATCTCAAATTATAATACTAAATAAATTTTGATGAGAACCAAAAGATTTACTAAATTTGCAAATATTAATGGAACCTAGTTGATAAAATTTTAAAATATTTTAAAAAAATATAAAAAGAAAACAAATATTCAAATTAAAATTTTAAATGTTTGTTTAATTCAAATTTTTAAATTCTAATGAATCTTTTTTTTTATATAATAATAAGAGTTTTAATACATCCCTTAATTAAACTCAGGCAAATAACAAATATTAAATTAATAATAATCAGTGGCAAATCTTGACAAAAATGTGTGAAAGGACCAAAATAATATACTCAGAATTTATATATTTAATTATTGTCACTAATATAACAACATTATATATAATTTTAGTTTTGAAATTTTCTTGTATGTTTCTGCTTAGCAAAAATTATATTTTGAAGTTGTATTTTATATGAAACTCATTTAAATAAGTTTGTCTAATTTTTTATCTTTCACTCATTAAATATTTTCATATTTGAGAACGTTTTCTTGAAATAAGTTCCAAATAATTCATATGAAACTTTCAATCTGTACGTAATTCATCTTCACGAAACCTTTCCTTTTATTACTTTAAAAAAATGAATCTACTATTTTATTCTTAATCAATATATCTATTTTCTTAACAAAAATTAAGACTAAGATATAACTTATTAAAATGTAATTGAAAATTGAGAAACCTAATTACAAAGAGAAAAATTGATGATAATCAAGTCCTAATTAAAAGATGGTTATGAAAAAACATATAGTACATAAATTTACCTTTTATATTCATACAAAAAGAATTATGAGATTGAAAAAAAATACCAAATATTAAACTAATATTTCACAATCAAGAGATAAGAGATATTTTTTTATTATTTTAAAAAGTGGAAGACAATTGATGAGAAATAAGAGTAGAAAGAATGAAATTGTGTTTAAATTTCTACTTTTTTTAGAAACAAAAGAAAAGAAGACAAGTAAGAGGAATAGATTTATACTTTTTTTTAGAAACAAAAAAAGACAAGCAAGAGGAATATATTATTACAATATTTGAGAAACTTAAAAGATAATAAGAAAGAACAAAAAATCTCAATAAATATTTTTATTTCTTATTATATTTAATTTTAAATTTTATTATTTACTAACATTAAATATTATATTTTATAAAAAAATAAAAAAATTATCTAATTTAATTTATATCAATATAATCAATATAATATATATATATATACTAAACATATTTAAAAAATAAATAAAAATTTTGGAGGGGCCATGTCCCTATAAGATAACGAAGATCCATATGTGATAATAATAAATTTTTAACATAAATTACTTAACATTTTTAAATTCTAATGTATCTTTTTTTTATATACTAATAAAAGTTATAATACATCACTTAATTAAATCTATGCAAAGAACAAATATTAAACTAATAATAATAAAATTTTAACATAGATTACTTAAATTTTTAAAATTCTAATGAATATGTTTTTTATACACTAATTAAAGTTATAATATATCACTTAATCAAAATCGCTCAAAGAACAAATATTGAACTAATAATTATAAAATTTTAACATGGATCCAATATCTTATAACTTCAATATGTGTTAGATGGTGCTAAAAAAATTCATGGCAATTATATTATATTTTTATTTTATAGTAAATAAAAAATTTACTTATACAAATATAGTGACAAAATTATAATATGATTGATCATGAGTTAGAAAAAAAGTTTATATAAATATATCAAAATAGTATTTTACGTAATAAAAATAAACAACAAATAAAAATATTAAAAAAATTATAAAATGTGTGTTTTAGAAACAACTTGAGAGACTATCCAATGAAATCGCACAAAGAAAAATAAATGTATAATTAAGCGTATGATAAGATAAAAAATACGTTAGAAATCTAAAAAAAAACTTTTCAAATATCAACATAGTCAATAATTGAGAAATAACGAAAATTGTTTTAGCAAACAATTTTTTTTTAAATGAAATAAAAATTAATAATAATAGAGTAAATAATACAAATATTTTATGTTACCTAATAAAAGAAAGGTTTATGTTATTAAAAAATTAAAAATAGAGTGTTAAAGATTATCATGTGAAAGGAAAATATATAATAAATATAAATATTAAAAAAGAATATAAATATTTAAATGTGAGACATAACAAATATATAATTGACATACACTGTTTGAACATAATTTTATAAAGGTTATGGTATGATGAAATGTGTATTAGAAATGTAAATGAATTTCATGACAAATCAAAACCATTAGAAAAAATAAAAACTAGAAAGTGTGTAATAATATATATATATATATATATATATATATATATAGAGACATACACTGTTTGAACATAATTTTATAAAGGTTATGGTATGATGAAATGTGTATTAGAAATGTAAATGAATTTCATGACAAATCAAAATCATTAGAAAAAAAAAAAAAAAAAAAGTGTGTAATAATATATATATATATATATATATATATATATATATATATATATAGTTATATATATATATATATATATATATAGTTATATATACATGGTTACTTAATTAATTGTGAATAGTTTAATAATTTAAATGGAGATATGGCGGGACATGTATTATGACATGTATAAGGATTGGGACAGAGCAGATATGTACATCTTCATACCCAATTGAAAAAGTCTGGAGATTCTCCATAACCAAACGAGGACGAATTTATTTATCATTCATACTCATTAATTTATTATAGGCTTGTTTTTTTCCAAATTAAGCTTATCCTACAAAATTATTTCACTAATTTATAACTTTTATGACTTGTTTTAATTACTTCTTCAACATATACTAACTTACTAAAAGGATTAACTTGTAGTCGGTGAATTTTGTATTCTTAATAGAAGAGAATTATTTTTTCTCTAAAAAGTTAAATATTTTTCTATGTTATTGTATATTATCAATTAGCATATAAGTTAGTTTTACGGATTCATGTATAATTTTAAACTATTAGCTTAGTTATAAATTAGTGTTACCAAATTTTTTTTACAAGACATTCATAAACTTACAAACTATTTATGGCTCATATAAGTAAGTGAGATGATAAGTTGCTATTTTTTTTTCATTTTAGTTTTCATTAATTTATTTAAAATATAATTTTACCTCAAATAGATAGATATATCTTGTTAGATAATTTTATATTTATAAATTAACTTTAATTTCATTAAAGTAGTGTATATTTTTAAAATATTTTGAATAGTGAAAATAGCAAAATGTTAAAGCGTGAGATAATAAGTTGCTAATTTTTTTTCCATTTTTTATTTTTACTAATTTATTTAAAATATAATTTATCTCAAATAATTATATATAGCTTATATTTATAAATTAATTTTAATTTCATTAAAGCAATGTACATTCAAAAATATTTTGAATGATGAAAATAACATAATGTTAAAGTAATTTTTTTTAAATTATTTAAATTATAGGAAGAAGTCTATTCCTCTGTAAAAGGAGGTATTTGTCTGCAAATTGAACATGTATTTGTTGAAATGTGAACCTAGACTAATAAATGAATATCCTGAGGCATTGTTTACAAAATTCATGTGAGTCTTCTAGGTGGGAATTAAACTCGGTTTGATCACACAAGTTGCAATTAATGTGCCGTACTTTGAGGATGAACTAATCCAACACTGAGTTCATTTTTGTTTTAAAGAAATGCCACGTCTCTATGTGTTCTTATTAATTGTTATTCTAGTTGCAACCAAAAATTAAGTCACACATTTGTAAACCAAATATATTAAAACTGTGACTTTTGACGCTTCCAAGGGCATGAATTGGGGTTTATTATTCAAATTTGACCCTAGTTTTGTGGATCTACCAATCTCAATTGGATGCATTATGCATATGTTTGGGTTGGTGGAATTCAATTTTGTTGGAATCTATGAAGGAATTTTGATGTTCAAAGTTGAAAGATTATTCTGTAAATGGGTGGGTGGTAAAATCTTAAACAGGGTGTGATTTGACCCGTAATCTTCTAAAAAGGAAAGAGTAGAAATAAGAAGCTGCAATTTGGTGGTTATGGGCAAAGAAAAGAGATGGTGATTAGGTAAACGTCTCGGTGGCTGACCGGTGAATAGTGACACTGAGGGACAGACAATAATATGTTTATCGCCGGATATAATATCAATGAGATCTGATTACTTAAGACATTTATATCATTCTCAACAAAAAATCTTAAAACAATAGATTTATGAGTTTTTATTCTTATATAGTGTTACACCTCCACATTTCTAACTAATGTGAAACTTAAACTCACACTTGAATTTCTAATCGTTTTTTTATAATTTTTTTCTTTACATTGAATTTTGTCAAAAAATGTATATCTAGTCAAATCGACATATGTTAGACAAATTATGTTTTAAATTTATATTAAAAGAATGTTATTGATAGAAAGTGAAAGTTTCATACCTATTTTAATAACTCAAATTATTCTTTCTTTCTTTCTAGTTTTCTCCAAATGCGACTCTTCTTCTTTTCTTGCTCTTTTGGTATTAGAACATAATCATTTTTTTTTTGTTATATGTTGTGAGTATCCAATGCTTAGGTGCCATGATAAGTGTTTTATTGTAGTTGTTAATCATATCTAAAAGAATAATTATTTTTTACTTAGGTACCTAAATGAATTTCAATCCTTTCATATTAGTGTGTTTGTGTGGTTCTTTATTAGGAATGACACCAGACAATGCAAAATAAAATGCATGACTTACCTTTTAACGATGTTTCTCTTCTTCGTAGGCAAAATTCATTTTTTTGTGGGGGTGTTTTTACATTCTTATAATATCAAGTCTTTTATTCTTTATGGTAATTTTGGAAATAAATTTCATCAGTATTTTATTTATTTAGTTTGCTAATAGATTGCCTACATTTTGCTTGCATCTATTAAGAATAAACTCATTCTTGAACTTTCTATTTTTGAAAATATTTTTTTCTATAAATTTATATTTTGATTTGCGATATTTCTGGTTGGACGTTGCTTTCTTTCCTTTGTAAAATGTTTTTTTGTTGTACTAAGTTTGAGATATTCTTTAACAAGATTGTGTGAGATCAAAGAAGAGAGACATTCATCGTAAGCTTTGGAAACAAAGTGTAAATAATTAAAATATGTTTTTCCATCAAATTCAATAGACAATTGTTGAGACGTTATTTAAATCTTAATATTGTTTAGTACTAATATTACTGGTACCGGTGCAATAAAGGTCATAAAGTGCAGTTATTTTATGGTTTTCTCGATACTTATAAAATCATAGTCTATCACATAGTCTAAACAAGCATGTTATATTACAATTGAAACTGTAGTCTATTTTTACTTAGAATACGATTCTCCTAATAATCATAGTTTACTAGTCTATTATCATTTATAGACTAAAATTCTTTTAATAATCGTAGTCTATTATCACTTATAAACCATAATTATTTTGGAGTTTTTTTTAATATTTATTTCTTTATAGTTTCTATATTCCTAATCAAGTAAACTCGACAGAGATAGAACTATAATCGGTGGATCTTAGTTGGTTTGTCAACTTATTATGTTCGAACTATAAATTAAAAGAAGACACTTGTTAGGGTCCATTTATACAAAAATGAAATTACATAAATTTTGTTTTGGATGTGAAACGGAAAATTAAGATTCACTTTATACAACAACAACTTAATCTCAACATCAAAGAAACCGAATTAATATGTACCATACATCAATTATAGAAAAATTATACTAAAAAATATTCAAACAATAAATAATCTCAATAACATATTATAATTAAAAAATAAATAAAAATTATTATCATATACAAATTTTGTAGAGGCATTAAAATAGTGAAGAAAAGAATGCAAATCAATAAGCATGTTTGAAGAGAATGTGAGTAACACTAATATGGGTAGCAACAAAGTTACACGTAAGGGTAACCATAATGTGGGTGGTCACTGTAACACAAATAACCAAACTTGAATGGGTTTATATAGGATCAAGAGAAGAAAAAAACAAATGAAGAAGGAAAAAAATGAGGAGTAAAATTAAATTTGAACGGTGAACAATTGGGGATGCCAAGCTAAAGCAAGAAGAAGAAGAAGAGATGAAGAACTTTCATGAATAGAGTAAATTAAGAAATTTAAATTATTCAAGATAGTGTAGACTACCGTTTAAGAGATTGTACTTTATAATGAGATAGATTATGATTTTAGTTGAATTATAGTTTATTTTTAATATTAATTTTTAAAATGCCATTGTTTTAATATAGATTTTTTTAATAACTACAATTTATCTGTCTAATCATTTTACATATATTGTACTAGTGATGTTTGTCCCAACTATACCATGAATCAGGTACACATCACACAGTAAGCGGCTATCGACAATCTTCAAGGCCGCTTACTTTGTACTAAAGAATTCCTTAGTGCACAATAAGAGACCATCAACAATCCTCAAGGCTACTTACTTTGTACTAAGGAATCCCTTAGTACACAGTAAGTGGTCATCAACAACCTTCAATGCCGATTACTCTGTACTAAAGAATCCCTTGGTACAGAGTAAGCGGCCATCAACAACCTTCAAGATCGCATAGTACTAAGGAACCCCTTAATACAGAGTAAGCAACCATCAACACTTATATTTACCATACATTGGGGAAGACACCAGTACACAGTAGGCAACCTCAACTAAGCGGCCCAAGAGTGCCCAGCCCTCCGAACCTGCATGTCCGTTTACCGGATACTGCATACTTAGGATCTCCCATAAAGTATGCGGAATCCGTCCTTATTGACTCACAAGCTGTCTACCAACAATTATTGAGGGTTCTTCTTGTAATTTCATTCACTACACTAGGTCCTGAAATAATTAAAAGAGGTATTTTGGGCCAAAAGCCCATTCTAGGTAGGACCACAAGTAAAAAAGGTATAAATAACACATTGTTCTATGCATTGATTACGCATTAAAATATTTCCTGATGTTGCTTTTTGAATTGTTATGACCATGTTCTTCAATGCTCTCTTGAGCTTTCTCCAAGGTTTCCCACATTTCTTTTGCATTCTTACATGTAGAAAATTTGTAGAATTCTTCCATGGTGAATGCTGAGGAGATGATGTATCTAGCTCTAACATCATATTGCACTTTCTTGTTCTCATCCGCAGTCCACAAATTGAAGTCTTTCTCAACCTGCACATTATTAATAGTATGCATAGGAATAAATGGTCCATTTACAATAGCATCCCAAACACCCATGTCAATGGATTCTAAAAAGATTTTCATTCTTATTTTCCAGAAAAGATAGTTTTCTCCAGCAAACAGTGGTGGTCTATCGATTGAAGGCCCTTCAGAAAACATTTGTGAAATATTGGCCATCTGTCAGGATCTAGTCGACTATGTATTCGACTAACCAGCTCTGGTGCCACTTGTTAGAATTGATGCTCCAATATTTCACAACCAAGAGGGGGGTAAATTGGTATTAACAAATTTTGCCCAGTTTTAACACTTTTGAAATTGTTTTGATAATAACCTTTGCTTTTGAATCAATTGAAATAGTATGGTTTGATGCTTAATGTATGAAGCATTTATACTATGACAAGAGAAAGAGAGAAAGAGATAAAGCACACATAATTTTTATACTGGTTCGATTCTTAAGAATCTACATCCAGTTCATCTAGCAAACCACAACTAGATATATTCACTATATCACAAGAATTTCAAGATTTACAAATATACTTGATAAATCTAAATTCTAAGATAAAGGAACACAAACGCAAGACATCCACACACTTGCACAACCACACAACAGCAAGGCTATCACACACACTTGCTTTAGACAGAAAACAACAAAAACAAACAGTTTCAAACTGTATCAAAACACAAGAACAAAGCCTACAAAATGGATTGAGTACACCTTTTCCAAGACTGAAATTTCTTCTTCTTGCCAAGTCAAAATTGAATGTGTCTTGATAGAATTCTTCAAGAAGACCTTCCAAGATAGCTCCAAGAACCTATTTCACACTTCTATTTCTTTCTTTTGATTCAACAAGGTATTCTTGAGAAAGTGCAAAATCTGTTTTTATATAACAGTTGCAATCAGGCACGAACCTAGTCGACTACATTAGTTGGCTAGTCGACTATCGGGAAGTACAAAAACTATTTTTATATAAAGCTGCTATCAGGCACGAACATAGTCGACTACATTAATTGGCTAGTCGACTATCGGGGCAGCAAATTAACATTTTCAGATTATCACACACATGTCATGTTAGCCATTGTCATGCTATTATGGACATCATCAAAAACATTTCAAATACACTTAATAAGCAACACCTGAATCCTGACATCACCCGTGGTCTAGTGCTAACTTAAGCATTAAAGTGTCTTTTGCAAGCACTCATGCGCCGTCATCAAAACTACATCGGGGTAGGAAGACATCAAGCCAATAACCAAGTACTAGAGTTATTCAGACTTGTAGAGTACAACTTGATCTATAAGAACAATATAAGAACAATGTTGAAGATGAATAAGTTCTGAAAAAAAATTATTTTTATTAAAACTCGAACTCAAACAGTATCATGATCATTTAAATATTAATTCATGTTAATTATTTGTATCCGGCTTCTTGATTCATTGCTGCAAGTTTGTGTCTAATTTTCACACGACTCATAAATATGTACCAGCAAAAGAACGTGAAATAAATATATAACACATGCATGCGTATCCAGCTTTATACTGATAATGAAAAATCACGTACCTTATCTGCCTCATATATTCTGTCCTTCCGATCCTTTTAAATCTTTTCCAAAATATTTTATACATTAGAAAATCAAGGAAAACATGTTTTAAATTATTTTCAATTTTTTTTTTAAATTTACTCCGCTGTTTTTTAATGATCGGTTTTTCTTTATATTCAATTCTTTTCATTTTCAAGATTACATTATCTTTATAATTATACTTTTAAATTAGTTAGTATAAAGATTTAAAGACTAATTAATAATATAAAGAAAATTATAATGACATATAAATGTATATGAGAATAATAAAAAAATTGAAAAGTGTATTAAAAATTAACTATTTGTGCGAGATGAAATTTTGTAAAAGCCTCTTGTTAATAAAGATGATAATTATAATAAAAGATCCGTCGGATATGGATAGTTTTTATCCATAATCTGACTTATAATAAAAAGAATTCATCTATTACTCATTTTATTACTTATCGGATATTCATTTAAAAAATATATATAGATTTTTAAAACTCATGAATATTCATAAATACATACAGATATTTAAAAAAAATATTTTATAACTTGTTATATTAAAATTTAAATAAAATTATAAAAAGTATAAATAAAAATTTCATTTTAATTAAATTTAATTTAAAAAAATATAGATTAAATTTTAATTTTAATTAAATTAAATTTAATAAAATATTAATTTAATTTAATTCTAATTTTTGTGAATAATAAATACTCACGATACAAATAATATGACACTCATACCCAATATATTTGAGTATTAAAAGTTTTGTTATCAACAATCTACAAATAATAAATATCAATTATTTGTCGTAGATTTTATCAGCATAACTTTTAAACACATATTTTTGTCATCTCTGCATGTATCTTGTTCATTTAATATTTTATGAAAAATATATAGTATGTTTAAAGCGAAATAAATAATTGAATTAATTTAGAAGTTGTTGGTATAATTAATTGAAAGTCCAATGTTGTGTTGTGGATAAAGGAGATTGGGTGGCAGCTTTTAAAGGAGAATTTAGGGCTTATTGAATGCAGTAGAGAAACAAGATCGAAGATGGGTTTCACAGTATTCACTTTCATACAATACCTCTTTTATTACTCACATTTAATCTTATGTATGTACGTATGTCCCAGTATCTTTGCGTTTTGGAACTCTGACAACTCAAATGTATCTGTCACAACTCTTTCGCTGATAAATTATTTTCACACTTACACTTCCGCAATATGTAACATCTCAAACTACTCACTTATATAATCTATACACATGTCTATGCACCACAAAAATAGGATGACAAATTTATTATTTCTTTACTTTTTTTTCTTATATTTCACTTCCATATTCGTTTTATATATACATGTACGTTTTCATTTTCTTTTATAACAAAAAATAATAAAATTATAATTATAAAAATAATTATAAATAAATTTTACAATTAAATAATTTTTATTTATTCAATTTAAAAGAATATTTAAATTTAAAGAAAATGGTTAAGTTTAAAAAAAATAGTTAAATTTAAATAAAATAATAACTTAAAGAGTGAAAATGAAAAAAAAAAGGAGTGGGACACCAAAATGATTTTTTTCTATATATGGATATAAATAATACAGAATTTTAATTGATTATTTTTTAATATTTTTTTTTTAATTTTAAAAGTGAAAATATATGTGCCACGTGAGTTTACATTTTTTGTTATACAATTAGAAAAATATAAGTAATATTACTTAAGAAAATAGTTACCACAAATAACATATCAATTATTATAATCATTATAATAATAAAGGTAAAACCGTGAGAAAATTATATTCATACCTTTTTTTTTTTTAAAGTGGTATCATATATATATATATATATATATAGATAAATTTAACTCGAAATTCCTTAATCAATGTCAAAATATTGCAAATTTAGCAAAAAAAAAATCATTTTGTTTCAATATGATTTATTCAACAAGCCAAAGTGACATCACCAATAATCTATCTTTACATATTTTAGTTAAAAAACACAATTTTCTACTATTTGTATGGATCATTGTTGTTTCATTCAAATATAATATATTTTTATGGATTGAGTTTTAAGAAGAAGAAAAACTTAAAAAAAAATATATAAAGAAAATGTAATTATTTACATTCTGTTTAATACTATGTTATGAAAATATTATCAGTTATCATGTTTTAACAAATTTTCTAATTTCAAATTTAAATGAATAATACTTTTTAATTTTTTTTAAATATAATTACTAAAGCAAAATTATATTAAATATTTTCGTTAGTTAGTACAAAAATTCAGATTAAAAGAAGAAATACCTTAGACAAATGCTCATGTCAGATTTAAATTTTAAGTTAGTTATTACATCATTATTTATTAACAAACACCACCGAGCAAATTTAATATAGTGTCATTACTAGTGTTGTTTATTCATTTATTTCCATAATGAAAATTTTTCTGAAGCATTTCTAAAACTTTGAAAATATGATTTAAAATGAAAATTTAAACATTTTGGTTTTCTCTTATGTAAATAAACCATAAAACGACACACCAAAACCTTCATGAATGAAAGTCAAAGATATGAGCGTCCCAGTCTACATTTGATTTTATTAACTAATATTTCTGCACACTCGTTCAGGCATTTACTTTATCTCTTCCATCATTTCTGTATTGCTGGTAGATGAAAAATTAAAACTGAACTTACCATATTTGGTATTTTTTTGTTTATGTCATAAATAAGAAGAAGATTTTGTAACTACAGGTGACAGTAAATATTAATTATAGAAAATAAAAAATAATAAAAAGAATAATGAGTGTGAAGAATTTGGTGGATGAAAAATTGAAGGAAGAAGAGTTGATTTGTGCATAGGTGGAAAACTGAAATGCAAAATTAGTGTGGATTAAGAAGAATGAAATGGAATCAAAATTGGTGCATTTACACAGATATAGTATAGTACAATCGAAGCAGATCGAAGCCATAAATTTTAATACCCTATTGATGAAAGTGTGAATTGAATTCTCAACCCCTCATTGAAATGCATGCGAAGCATTTAGTTGCATAGCTACAGATTAGCCTCTAAATATGGAGCCAGAGAAAGAGAGAGAAGGTATCTGTTCCCACTTTTCTTTGATTACTCTTACGGAACAGAGTGCAGCATTGAAACGCCATTAACAGATCCATTTCATGTGCCAACCAAACTCACCAGAAACCTCTCATCAAAATCAAATACCTTCATCACATTCAACTTTAATTCAAGTCGCACTTTTCAATGACCATTTCTTCAATGCCAACATTAAACGCAGTAAGCATAAAATTGTTTTGACAGATTCCGAGATCCACCCTTTCACGTGACATTAGATTCTCCACCTTGCAGATATTATTATAGACAACTTAGCCTACGCCTAAAACATTAACTCGCATTTTAAGATGCTTCAAGTTTTTTAGTACATTCAATTAATGTTGCTCCACTGTGTCCTCTATTATGTCACTACGTATCTATATGCATATGCAATTCTATTTTTCTATCTCTATATATCGCTCTTTTAAAACTCTCAACCAAAACTAAGCTACTCCTTAAGTAACCTAGATTATGAACTTCTATGAATCTAGATTAATAATTTTAAAAGAGAATATATATTTTCTGATTTGTTGCTGATCATGATTCTCGGAGTAATTTGACTTTGTCTTTAATCAATATGAATTTTAATACATTTTTTCACGTCGAGGTATATATATCTTGAATTTAAGGTTAAATATTAATAAGTGATCTGATATACAATAGACATAATAAACAATGAACTTTGCCAAATACGCTCTAATCATAATATCATGTTAAAAGAATGAACTTTAAACTTATAAAACTGACTTATAACACGATATTTGTACACACTTATATATTGTAAAATTAATCTTATCTGTAGTATAAAATTCTAATCATGATTTACCGAAATGACTTTGGTACGTAAAAAATTATATCTAAAATGAATTACCAAACACACAATGAACTCCTTGAAAATCACATCTCCTACAATAGCTTCTAGGTTTTTAATTTGTTGATGGTATTAAGATTGTGTACATACTATAAATAAATTTGTATTAGGTTTTTCTTTATTAATTATATATTAAATCATACTTCCCATTATGAGCACCCAAATATATATATATATATATATATATATATATATATATATATATATATATATATATTATAAATATTTTTTTTATTCCATTAAAAAGTAAATTTTAGTTTTTTTATAACAGAAGAAACTTCTCCACCTCTAAAAGAAAATCTAGATTATCTTAGAAAATAATGGATCATCTTGAGAAAATAATTGTTGATATAAATGTTTAAAACCATTAGGGGATACAGATGTTAGTGATTAAGATTAGTGAGTTTGAATTTGAAAAATATTTTGGATCTATTATTAGTCAATGATTAACCTAAATATAAGAGTTGATGATGATAATAGCATTAAAATTAGAACGAGTCACTAAAGGAGTAGTATTGAAATATGTTAGATGTTGTTTTTATTGTCTTTTAAAAAATTATATTAACCTCTTGGTTCACATTTTTGAGTTTCGAGTTATGTTGATCGTATTTTTAAAATGTAATGTTTTTTGGTTTGAGAACTATAATGAAGCTAAATTTAATTATAATTATTGATATTACTAGTGTTAAACTATGATATATAATTATTAAGTGAATACTTAGTAAAATAGAACTGTTATACCCATAATTTAAAAATTCAATTTTTTGATAAACTAAAATTAATTTATGCTTTTCTCATATAACTTATTTAGTTTCTTAATTTATACAAATATATTTTTTTACAAAAATTTAACAAAAAATCAGTCTAAGTAGAGCTAAAATTATATCACTGTCTAAAAAGGACATAATGATATAAAATTAGACACATTCCATGAATTTAGACTCTAGTCTCTACAAAATGATAATTTCATAAAGTTTCTTCTATCCTCCTTGATTTCCCTCTTTGGTTCTTTTCTTTTTCCTTATTCAAATTTACCAAATTTACACTATTCTATTTTAGTCTTATTTCAAACAATACAAAATTAACTGATAAACAACTTAAATTCATTAAGAAACATAAAGTCACATAATACACAACAACAAAAGGGAAGAGTTGCCGGGATTCAAAGTGACTTTTAGTGAGATTAACCCCTCTCAAGTCCATATATTTGAAATTTATTTTTGAAGAAAAATATTTAACAGTGTTTTAAAATTGTATCTAAAAACATAAAAAATTTAAAATTAAAACATAATTTATAAATATAAAATAAAAGTTGCATCGAAAAGTAATCTTTCTAAACTTAATAAATGACCCCAAACTTAATTATTGTTGCAACTAATAAGAAAGCCAAAATGCTTAAAAAATTGAGATGTTATACAGCCTATAATATTATAGCACCTAATTATGTTTTATTCGTGTATGAATTTCATTTGTTAAATTTAGTTATATTAATGATTAAATGAATATCAAACTTATTGAATATAATATACTTTTACAGTGTCTATTTCCTTTAAGATGATAATTAAATATTTGTAAAATGATAATAACTAAAAATGAGTAAATCAAGTTTGTTAATAAAGTTATATTAATAGTATTAAATATTGAAAAATAGTACGTATACTCACAGTATTAATAATTTTTAGTCTACATTTTATTTACAAATCTATTGTGAATAATGTCTTTATTTGTTTGTACAATTATCATCTCAAATACTCATACCAAATAATTATTTACAATTAACATTACAAATTCTTAAAATATTAAACTTTGAATGAAAATGTCCTCTTCCCACTTTATATGCACAGGAACACAACAATACCAATAATGGAAAATTACGTATACAGCAGTTTATTATTCTCAGAAATCTAGAAACTTGATGACGAGGATTCCGTAGAGAAAAATAGCGTGAAAGGGGAAGGTAGAACTAAGAAACTTTGCAGAACCCACGAGTTTTGGACTGAAATTGCAACAATTTTGGGGGCAAAGGCAGCAATGGGCAACGCTCAATCACCTTCCAACAATGATCCTCGATATGTTTCAGCAGCCAGGTTCCTCTTTTTCTTTCACCACACTTAATTACACAAATTCATTTCCATAGATTGATCTCCAAAAGCTTTGCAGAGCTTTTACTAAAAAGGAACTTGAAGACTTGAGGTCTCTGTTCAATCATCTGGCAGCTCAATCACAGACTAACGCCAAATGCATCTCTCCCTCCGTTTTTCAGGTTCCTTTTGCAATCCACTGATTAATTTCTTCGTAATAACCCACTTGTTATATTATCCCTAAAATCCATAAAAGTTTTGTTTTTGGGGGTTGCAGTCATATTTTGGACTTCATGGACCTATTGGGGAGAGGATGTTTGATTTAGTTACTCAAGAGCGCAAGGATCAGAGGTTAACCTTTGAGGACCTCGTTGTTGCTAAAGTGAGTTCTGGTTTTCATCATCGTTTTTTGTTGGTGTTGTCTCAAAACTAGGACACATTTATCGTGGTGTCATGCATCCAATATATGTTGGGTTGGTTTTTCATGTTGCAGGCTACTTATGAGAAAGGGACAAAAGATGAAATTGAAGAATTCATCTATCGCCTATTAGATATATCTGGAGATAGTTTTATAACGAGGTAGGATGCAGGTCTGATCATATACAAACCTCCATTTAGTTCAAAATAATTATGTATTGAAGCTAGTTTGCCTATCTGCTAGTTTAAATTCACATATTTTTCTTCGCGGATAAGTAAACTTTAGTCACTTTATATATAGACATCTCTCGTTTTGATTCAGTTCTACAATTGATATTTCTTTAGAAGTTATTTTTTCAGCCTGGTTGGTGTTCTGTTTATGTTTATAACTACGGAAATGGATTATAAAATGTGTGAATTTTATGTTTAAGGATAGGGTTCATCCATTTGAAATTCGATTTTAAGAGTTATTTTGCTTTTGCTATCCACTCTTAAATTCATGTATATACATTCGATATGCAGGTCTGATTTGAAAACTGTTATGATCGCCATTTTTAACAATATATTATGCATAAAAGATTCTCAGGATAGATCAAGTTCACATGAGGATATTGTTAACATATTTCTGAATGCTGCAAAGTTCTCCATGCATAATGAAGGGGGCACTGAGGAGACCATGTCTTTTGAAGATTTCAGAAACTGGTGTACTCATCTCCCGTCTGTGAAGAAGCTTCTTGGAAGCCTACTATTGCCACCTGGTTCAGGTATTGCAGCACTTAATTTCCAACTTTTTTGTTATTGGCTTATTTTCTTACAATTTTATCTGAAAAATGACATAACGAGATCATTATCACGGAGTTATGAGAAGATGGACTGCAGATTGGTTGGGTTGTATGTTTCATGCAAATTGAACTTTCCCGTTGTTTATGATTTTCCCTCCCCCAAATTGTACAATGTCAGTCCTGAAGATGGGATAAAAGAGGAAGCTGTGCTGGGCAGTCAACACCCAATGTAATACTTTGTCTAACCATTTGTGTCATGGGTCAATGATACAACTAATCTAGTGTTAGGTTGTTACTTTTAAGTATGCTTTGTATGGATTAAGCTGAAGTTTTGTTAAATGTTAGCCATGTAGCATCCAGATTTAAATAGTGTGTTTTTTTTTTCCTTGATGTGTCATAAAATATGATTTGTTTCAGAACTTGAAATACTGGAACTCCTATAGGTGAAGTAGTTGACACCATGATTATGAGGATTAACTACATATACCTTCAAAAATCATGTGGGACTAAAAAAATGCTGCATTTAGATGTCAAGATCTATATCTGGTTCATAGATAAGGTAAAGTTAGAAGAAGAAATAGGGTGGGTAGCATTGCTGATTAAGATTTGACAGAATGATGTGGGGAATGTAAGGGGGAGAAATTACAAAGGTTATAACGATTCACTAGAATTTTGGTGTTTGTAGAGCCCAATGCTATTTATTGATTCATCTGACAAACCCCATTTGGTGGGATAAAGCTTAGTTGATGTTGTTTATATTGTAATTGTAGTTGTGATAGTCTTCTCATTATCTGCCATTTTTTCAGTGCAAATTATTTGACCTACCTCAAACGAAACGTTTTGACTAAAATAATGATCTTTCTTCTGTTAGAATAGCTATTGAGTAATGTTAGATATAAATAGCAACTAATGGTGATGATCTGTGCAGCATACTTGAGAAGCTTGGCTAAATGGCTACTGGTGACCTAAGAACAATTCTTTGCCTGATATGTAATTTTGGAAAATGTTCTGATAGTTTCCAAAAACACTTTTATGTAAATTGTAAATCTTATTTTGCTAACTGTTTGCACAACTCAAATGTATGTTAGATTGTTACACAGACACATGCAATTTCATTAAACTATTGGCTTCACATTTGGACTGTATTCATTTCATTACCATTTTCTAAGATCAAATGCTACTGAATTAGTTTTCAGTAAAGTTCAGCGTGTATGATTAGCATATCTTCTTATTCCAACGTTTTTCTTTTTTTCTAGGACGGCCTGGTTCTCAGATTCCCAAACTATTAACTTCAACGGCTATTGATTCTAACATTATACTTTTAAGAAAGGAATATGCTTGGCATATTGGAGGCGCACTCTCTCAGCATGACCTGGAAGATTGGAATCTTTTGTATCATAGTTCTGTTAATGGTCTTAGTTTTAATACATTCTTGGGCAACATTTCGTAAGTATATCGTTTTTTGCCTTTGAAGCATCCTACTGCTCTAAATTAGTAGATTCCTAGACACTTAGCACATAAAAAAAATGTGGAAATTTGCCAGAGCGGATTGTGAATGGCTTGGCTTTTTCACTATAATAACATCTCCAGTATCTTTAAATATTGAAGTGTTGCAGGCTTTGTGTGCTGGTTGTACTTGTACTTCGTTTAGTGCTTTTCATGCAGTATATTCCTAAGAAAGTGTTCATTTGAGATATCTAAAATACTGCAAGCATTCGGTACTACTAATGGACTATATAATTGGTTTATTGTTAGATTTACAAGCCAATAGTTATGTATAGGTTTTAGTATTAAAAAGTAGCTTTGTTATTACAATATAAAGTTAAAGGGTCCGAATTAACTTATAGCTAAACTTTTATTATAAATATAAGAATGAACAAAAAGAGGCATAGTTTATCAATTTACTGATTTCTGTTGTTTTCTGAGGTTGTTAATGCTAAAAATTCCAGTTAGATTCATTTCAGTTTCTGTGCTAGTCGAACTAATCACTATGTAGGATTGGAAATTTGAAATCCATATTTGACTTTTAATTTTAATTGCAGAAATCATGCAGGCCCAACTGTGTTAATTATTAAGGACACAGAGGGTTATATATATGGAGGGTATGCTTCTCAACCATGGGAGCGACATGCTGATTTTTATGGAGACATGAAATGTTACCTTTTTCAACTAAATCCAGTGGCTTCTATATTCAGGCCGACTGGAGCAAACAATAATCTACAATGGGTAACTATTGTCTACTTGAATCAAAGATTCTAGAATCATAGTCTTAACGTCCCTTTATTATATTTGAACTCTAATTGTTAAACTGCGTCTGTATTTTTTATTGGCATTAAAAATTTGGTTAAGGTTCTGTTTCTGGTTAAAATTTTCAGCAAATATTAAAAGGAAAAGAAAATAAGAAGGTATTTATAAGTTAAAACAAACTTATTTGGTCCAATTTTTATAAGAGTTCATTCATCTAACTTCTTCAAAAGCATTACAATATATACTAAACTTATGAAATCTATCTAATAAAACTCTAAGTAACATTGATGCTGCAATTTGAACAAGGGAAATAAGTCCTGAATTCTACATGACTTATAAAAGGCTTGAACATATTCCATTCACTCCAAGGCAGAACAGTGATCACACCATTGGATTTTATTGAGTTGAGTTTAGATAGCTAATTGGTAGTGTATTTAAAACAGTTTATATATTCTTATTTAACTCTTGATAATGACACTGTATTGTAGTGTGCTATGAACTTCAGTTCAGAGGACATTCCAAATGGCATTGGTTTTGGGGGACGAGTGAATCACCTTGGTTTGTTTGTATCAGCAAACTTTGATCAAGGACATACATTTTCTTGTACAACGTTTGGTAGCCCTTGCCTCTCCAAGACTAATCGTATATTGCCAGAAGTAATAGAATGCTGGGGAGTGACTCAAGTTGCAACACAAGACAAGCACGATGCTGTCAAAGGCACTGTTCTCGAGAGGTTCAAGGAAGATCGCAATATGCTTAAAATGGTTGGCCTTGCAAATTCCAGCGAGTAGATTATTGCATCACTGTCATCATTGTTCATGTCATCACAAAAACAAATTTATGCACCAAATCTTTGTTAAATAACATATTGTGAATTTGTTCTTTTGTTATTCTTTTTTGTACCCACAGTAGATACCTCTGTCACTTGCCTCTAAACTTTCTTCACCCTCTCTTTGCTAATTAAAAATTAATGATGCTAACAATTTGTAATGAGAAATGGGAGTAACTTACCTATTATTACACACTTTTAACAATAACTGAATTTTATTGAAAATCATAAAAATTAAGTTTTATTAATATCACATCAGAAACACTCATGATTTTATAGTTTTTAGTAAACTTTAACTAATAAACAAATTGTATTGCAGAATTGAGAGGCTTAGCAATACCATGGTTTTGAAAAGAGATGAATCAAGAAAAACTGCACTGCAGCCCTCGTGAGGCCCATGGTATTGAAAAGCATATTTTTTGTAATCCTGTAAGAAAAACAAGCTCATATGCAAACAACTAATTTCATAGGATTCAAACCTTTGAAATATTAATATAGACCCATGTTTTAAGTTTATTTATTTATGATTGACAAGGTTAGATTTTGTATGAATATATCTTTTGTAACATTTTATACATACTCAATAATATATCATATTCTTCTTTATATATATATATATATATATATATATATATATATTTTTTTTTTTTTTAAAAAATACCACTGATACATCTTATTTCATGAAAAATGTTTATTTCTACCTACGTCACAATTTATTTATTTTCTTGTTGATCAATATTCATCATCAACTATGATTTTAGTGACTTAAATTTACTGTCAAATACTTAATAAAGAATAGCGATTGAAAATTATCATTAGTTAATAGTGAAAGATTGTCAAAAAAATAATGATCATTTGGTTATTAGAAGACGTGACCAAAATAATTTTGGTCACTGAAACATATAAAACTAATTTTAACTCGAGCGAAAACTGAATGAAAATCGCTCCCATTTAGGTAACCTAATTCTCATTTTAGAAAAAAACATTAAGTCATCTCAAATTGAATCTCTCCTCTCAACTTCATTTTTTCTTGAGCAACCAAAGTTCAGTTGAGTGAAAAGTGCAAAAACTAAATATATGTAAATATGCAAGATTTGTGTCAAATTGATACATCCAAAACTAACATGTTATAAGTAAGCCAACAATTTTTTAACCCAATAAAGATTAAATTAATTCAAACTAACAACATTATACACAATCTTAAAAGAATCAAATCCAACTATTCATTACTTGCATTATGCTCCATTAATTTCTATCTAAAATAACCAATTAAAGCGATGCTTCATTCATTTCTATCTAAATTAACGAATTAAAGTGTAGTATACAGTTAACTATCAACTATTTACACCAAAACATAATCTCATAAAAATACAACTACAAATTTAAATAATTTTATCAAATTTTCAAACGCTTCCGCATTTTTATCTGTCATTTAAAAAAAAAAATCTAATCTAATTTGAATCATATGCAGAATCAATTCCATTTTAACAATCCTAATTCCAAATATTTTATTTAAATATTATTCTTTCTTGTTGATAAAAAAAATAAGAAAAAAAGTTATCGACACATTTTTTAAATTATAACTTTGGGTAGATCTCAATTTATTTCTGAATTACTAATAGTTCTTGACTATTAAAGAATAATAACAGGAAAAAAATTGTCTTAGATTTTATTTAAATATTGAAGTTTTATCTATCACAATTTTTTCACATTAAAAATATTTGGTATAATTTCTGTAATTTTAATTTTTGAGTTAAGTACAAATTAATTTCAATTTATAAATTCATATTTTAAAAATGTTGTTCCTATATGAAAATGTGACGATAACACTACCCCTTCATTCATATGCTCAACATCCTATCATTTTGTACATGGATCACTAAAATCGACACACAATTATGAGTAACCTCAAAGATTATTATAACTTAAAAAAGTTGTAACTTTTTTATATTTAATTTTAACTTGCGTTTAAACGAGAATTTCAATAATTTAAAGAAATTAAAATATATAATATTTGAATTATTTATAATTGAATTATCTTCATTTCTTAAATAGTTTGTGTGGATGAAATAATTAAATATTTTAGATTTCAATTTTCTTGTTTGGATAAAGCAATTTAATTTCTATTTTAAACCATACTCAACTTCATCCCTGAACCCGAGTTGAATTAGCTTAACCTTTGAGCTGGGACAACTGATCTCAACTAATCCAGGCCGAATCAACTCAACCTTCAACCTAGGTGACTCGGCTCGACCTTTGACCTAGGTCAGCTCAATCTTCAGTCTGGATGACTCGGCTCGACCTTCGGTGTAAGCCCGGACGGGCTCGACTCAATCTTGAGTCAAGGTTGGCTTGACTCAACCTTAGGCTCGGGTCCATCATGCTCAACTATTGGCCCAAGCCTAGTCGACTCGACTTTTTACTTTGACCGAAGGTCAAGTAAAGTCAATCCGGACTCATAATTGAATAAAGTCGACTCAGGCTTGATGTCAAGATGATTTGACCCGAACTGGAAGTCGATACTAGCAGACTTGTGGACATTTTTCATCACAACTTGTGGAATTTCAAATTCCTTATTTCTTAAGTAAATTTCAAATTCTATAATTTAGTTATTTGAAATTTCTTTATAAAATTTCTCAATTTCAATTTCCTTTTATTTTTCTCATTCAAACAAGACATTTTACTTCAAAGAATTTCAAATTCTCTAAATAAATGAATTACCCTCTTCAATTGCCTCATCCAAACACACCATTAATGTTGTTTTAATATGTATAAAATATTAATAATTATATGGAGTAAATGAGATACTAATCAATAAGTGAGTACAGTAAACATTTGCTTAAGATAGAAGATATGGACTTACAAAATTTTAAGAGTCATATAATTACATTATGATATTATGGGTTTGGGAATTTTAGGGACTATGAAAGTAGGAGAGATGTGAGATATATGATATATGATATATATATATATATATATATATATATATATATATATATATATATATATATATATATATATAAAAGACAGAAGATATGAAATACTTTATTTATTCTTGTTATTATTGTTGTGGTTTTCATTCATCTATGTTTTTTACCTTTGAATCACGTAAAAAATAATAATTTTACATGCTAGTTAATTAACAAAGTATTTAAATCTATATGCATGTTAATTGTATGAGTTGAGTGATTTTTAAATTTATTTGAGACTTTATTTTGATTTTATTTATAAACTTTCATGTGATTAAATAAATTTTTACCAATAATTGAGACTTTACTTTGATTAAAGGTAAATTATTATAACTAAAATTAGTTAAGACTTTACTTTTTTTAATTAAACTTCTTATTTGGTGAGAAGACAAAAGAATAGGCATGATTAAATATAATAAGATTTGATCGAGATTGTACTTTGATTGATTTTATTATGGATAATTTTTACTTTTAGTTGACTGTACTTTGGTTAAAAGTGAAAACGCCAACAAATTAATTTAGACTTTACATTGATTAATTTGCAAATCTACAATAATAATTTATTGAGCAATAGTCTTTAGATAACCGATGATAAATATATTTTGAAAAAAGCAGTGAAATAAGTCTATTTTCTTTAAAAGTGTTTTTATATCTTTTCATCATTTCCTAATATCATCTTATTTGACTAACTCCTTTTGTATAGTTTTTAAAATAACCAATTTGTCAATAATCAATCTCATGTTCGTTGGAGACGACTTAAGATTGACTTTACCTTCTCTATTTTCTTGACTACTATCTTAGTAATACTGCAGTTGTTATAATTTAGTAGTATTAATTTAATCGCGTCAACGACAACATTATCAAATTTAAATATTCATATAACAAGATGTAACGTAATATAAAATATAAAATATTTACAATATCTCAATCTTGACCTTTTAATTTTAAAATTATAACTAATTTCTAAATTTAATTTAAAGATATTTTTAAAAGTATAAATATTTTTTAAAAACTAATTTAAATAAAAAAGATATTAAATAAATTCTAGAAAATATCATGAATGAAGTTTTTTTTACACTATTATTTTCTTAATTTTAATAGTTTAAACTTTCAGAGAATTAAATTTATTTATGGTAACAATAGCAATGATTAAGATCAATACCAAACCGTACATTTGATTTTTAATCATCAATAATTTAAATGTAAGTTATCTACAATTTCATTATAGAAAAAGATAAATTGAAAAAAGCTATACATATGATTTATTATACTGTATAAAAAAAGTATCATTTGCAGGAGAGGGAACACCAACTTATATTTGATGGATATGGAATATATGGGTTTATTTTATAATGATAAAAGAAAGTCCTTATTTTGCTATTTTCGTTGTACACATCTTCCTTAATTATACCTAACAAAATGGGCTCTTAAAAAGGCCCAACACAATCACGTGATATCTTAATCCTTTGGGCCTACATAATCCCGTAGTTGACGGTAATAATAAATTAAAACATGCAAGAGTTAAAATACAGCGCATTAATTAACCTCAAAATAACTCCATAAATGTTAACTAAGAGAATTCGTATAAACTCTTTTTCTGAAATGATTTAAAAAAATTGTCATTGAACAAATAATTTAATGGATGTATACACCAGCACTATGAAAACTTTGATATTTCCAATTAATTAGAAAACATTTTTAATATTCTAGGCAAATATCGGTAAAAATCAACAAACTTTTTATGTATGATAGCACTATAATTGATAATAGCATTAATTTTTTTTATGCATTGTAATCTATTTTTTCCAAAAATAAATATAGAAATATGCCCAGTCAGTATTTAATACTTTTTCCAGTTTTGTGAATTTTATTTGTTTAAGAGAAAAAATAAATAAAAGAAAGAGAATGTATAAAAGAAAATGAAAGTGGAAGTTAATAAGTAAACGAATTAAAATATCTTCTACTCTTAAAAGATTAAATAGACCAATCTCATCATGAATTTTTTTATAGATTTGAGATAGGACTATGCAATTTTAAATGGAAAATACATTTTAGGAAGATTATTTTGGAATTTATTTTTGCTTTGCTTCTATCCTCATTACATGTCTACTTATAATCTATGTCAACATATAATGGATTTTTGGATTGGATTTATACAATTCATTTTTTTATTATATTTTAAAATGTCAACATTTTAAATTTCAAAATCACCATCGTATTATACATATAGTAATAAGAAAACGTAATGAAAAATACCACTTCAATAAATCATATACTAGACATCAATATATATATATATATATATATATATATATATAATACATATTTTTATTTAAATAAATATATAATTGACAATAACGTCTCTGCTTCAAATAAAAATATCTAAAACTTATTCTTTGTAACTTTAAAAGGGGTATAATGCTTTCAAAAAACTAAAAACAATGTAATGGTCGATATATATTAGTATTTATACGAGCAAATATATTAATTATCATTATCTTTTATTTCTAGTTTTATTTGTTATTATTTTTTATTTTGTATATTGGACTTAACTCGCGTTTCTTTTATTATAAATGAAATATCTTATGTGTATTTTTTACACGAAAGATTAATTTCAAATATATTTTTATTATATTTAATATGGTATGAAGACCATTGTTAGAATCTATCTTAGCGAAATTTTTTAGATTTGTTATACCATCCGTTATTGGGATCACCTAATAATATTTAGTCTCATGTACGAAATGTATATACCTCAACGTGACGTGAAGAGATATGTTGGAAGTCTTACATTGACTACAGATAAGACCAATTTTCATTATATTCAATATGGTATCAAGACTATTGTTAGAATCTATTTTAGCGAATTTTTTTAAATGTTATTCCACTGCTATTGGGATTACCTAATCATATTTAGTGTCACGTACGAGATGTATATACCTCAGCCTGGCGTGAGGAGGTATGCTGAAAATTCCACATTGATTGGATATAAGACAAATTTAGAATATAGGTGAGTGCAAATCTAACCTTACAAATTGATTTTGTAGGATTAAGTTAAATTTAAAGTTTCTTAAAATGATATTTTGTAAGAATATTTTTGTGTTATTATATTTATAAATTTTTTTTATCTGATAAAAAAAATGACAATTATATATTGTACTACTCATTTTATTTTTTTTTAATTTAAAACATTGTATTTAAATGGGAACTATTTATGTCAATCTTGTCATTGTTCGCTGAAGTAGATAAGGTCGGAATACAATTAATTAATGATGCAAAACTAATAAATGTAGCTTTTATTATTTTCTTAAAGAATTTCGAAAATTCGACAACAGATTAACAATTGTTCAAATATATTTATTATTCTTCATTTAACCTTTCATTTATTAATTATAAAGAAAAAGACAAGGAACATACCCATTTAGCTAACTATTGCTGTATGCAATAATGTCACTTTGAATGCATAAATCTTGCTCGTGACATTTGATTTGGAGAATTGAGTTTGAGTAATTCATTAAAATATTTTGTTAGGGTAATATTATGTCCTTTTATAATTTCTTCAACTACTAATCTTTACAATTTTTTATAAAATTGTCCAGAATAAAAAAAATCTTACTTTACAAAACAAATTGGAAGATTAATAAAAATATATTGCTATATATGTATAGCTTAATTTAGTTAATACTCATAAACATGTAAAAGTTTGATTTTAATATCTCTTACATATATGACGTGGTACCATTAGGTCTTGTTGTGTATTGAAACAATAATGTCTTAAAATGGTAGCTACATCATCTAACCCAATGGATGTTAGGCTGAGATAAGTTAACTTCTAGAAAAACAAAGCACATTTTAAACTTTCAAGACTAAAAGTGAATTTTTTCTTTCGAGAGATTAAGAAAATGTTTAACTTTTATTTTACAATTAAAAAGTAACTGTAGTTTTTATTTTTCAATTAAAACCTTATTAAAAAATCAAAGCCATACATAATTTTAACGTAAATAAGAAAAATATTTAAAAAAAAATGTATGTAGCAACTTCATATATCTTTTATGACACTTATATTTCCTACGATAATATATTTATTGGTAGTATTGATCACCAACATACATTTAAAATGTTAATTAACTATTATAGTTTAATTAAGAATGTTGTTATTTTAATTAAAATAAATATATTATTACGTGTTTTAAAAATAAAATTATTTTGAAAGATTTTTTTCTTATTTGAACGGTCTGTGTCCTTTTGGACAATTGTTCCATCATCAATTCTCAAATTTAAAAAATGTAGCTTTACACCCAACAGTACAACACACATTTCCATTTAAGAAAAGGCCCAGCTAGCCAGTACTACATTGTTGCATTAGAGAGGAAACTGTGTTCATGATCTAGTAGAAAAACCAGAAAGCACTGAGAAAATAGATAAACTATAGCTTAATTATTTCATCATATATATCAGTAGAAGCAGAAAATGCAGAAAGTGATTCTGGTAGCCATGATTAAGCATGGTTGTTGCTGTTGATGTTGTCGGTGTAGTTATCCATAACACCATCCAGCACTGAAGTGAATGACATGTTGGTGGTGCTGTAACCACCGTCCAGAACAAGGTTAACTCCATTCACGAACTTCGCCTCGTCGCTGCACAAAAATAACGCAGCTTTTGCTATGTCTTCAGCTTCAAGAACCGTCCCTTTCAACACCGCAACCTTGCACAGCAGTTCCTGCGTCTCCTTCTTGTTCATCTTCAACGCCTTGTTCAGCATCGGAGTGGGAATGCCACCTGGACAAACGCAATTCACTCTGATCCCATGCTGCCCCAGTTCAACGCACAGGTTCTTCATCAGCCCCACCACCGCGTGCTTTGAAACGGCGTAAGCATGCGCCGTTTCGCCTCCCAGAAGCGAAGCAATGCTCGAAGTGAAGAGAATCACCCCTCTCTTCGCTGGAACCATGAACCTCGCCGCATGCTTGGAGCCCAAGAAAGCTCCGTACACATTAACGTCGAAAACTCTTTTGAAATCTTCCTCGTCGGATTCTGCTATGGATCTGTTCGAGTCTCCCGAGATTCCGGCATTGTTGAACATTATGTCGAGTTTTCCGTATTTCGTTATGGCGGCTTCGACCACGTTTTTTACGTCTGAATCGCTTGTTACGTCGCAGTGAAGGTAGTGAATGGGAGTGTTCGTGCTGAAGGTTTTGCAGAGGGAGTGACCTAACGCGTCTTGCACGTCTGCAATGATCACTTTGGCACCGTGTTGGAGAAATAGTTTGACGGTGGCGGCTCCGATGCCGCTAGCTCCTCCAGTGATTATCGCCACTTTTCCTTCAAGCCTACAATGTTTTATAGAAGAGGTTTCATTCGGAAAATGAAACAACAATAAGACCTGAGCTCAATCATATAAAGTATTGACATCACTTTTAATCCAAAATATTAAAGTAATGGATTTATGGTTCTTTAATCTGATTTTAATCCAAAATATTAAGATAATAGATTTATGGATCTTTGTTTTACTTTTTCATTTTTAGTCAATATAAAACTTAGACTCACATTTAAATTTCTAAGAAGAATAATATAGAACTTAAACTCATTCTTGAATTTCTCGTAGGAACAACGTACGATTTATATATTTTCTTTTCAAAACCATTTTTGTGGATGTTATTGCATGAGTTGACGTGAGTCTCTTGGTAGATTTTTTTTGTATAAATAAAACTTGGTCCAATTTTTCGATGAGAATTAATTATGATGAATAACTTGGATGATCTTTCCCAATGGCATGTTAAGAAAAGCTCAAATATTTTCTTTTATTCTTGAAAATAACCGTTTAAGAAGAATAATAAAAAGAATAAAGAATTTGAGATGAGTTGAAGATACGGAAATTTTTTAAAGATGGGAAAATAGTTTCTGAAAATAAAGAAACAAGAGTAATTTACCTTTTGGCAGGTGAAGCCATGGAGAGGGAATTGATGAAATAGAGAGGAAGAATGGAAGCAATGAAAATGTTGAATGAATGATAATATTGGTAGTGTATATGGAGACTTTATAAAGGGTTTAGAGCAGTTAGATAAATGAACACCACCGGCCAACATCATCGAACAACTACTTTCATTTAATGCTGTCAAGTGACAAGTGCACAACACCCTAAACTATGGGACATTACATAACCATCGGGTTTTAAAAATTAAAAAGGAAAACATTTTTATTTATATTTTAATGTTCTCCAACAGACACTATCACATCTAGTATACTTTATAAACTCATAACGAGTTTTATGTATAAAATTTAAGTTTAGAGAATAATAAAAAATCAATTAGAAAAATGAAATCGTTAAAACAGTTATGATCAAATTCTTCTAATTAGTCTTGACACTATTTGATAATTATCAATAGATTTTAACGATCAAATTCTTCTAATTAGTCTTGACACTATTTGATAATTATCAATAGATATTCTTTTGTTGTTTTTATTAGGCAATCTAATTATTTGATTTAATTATATCATTAAGTTTTTCAATAAATAGTGTGCAAAGAGGAATTAACTATGTGACATGGACATGATATTTACGAAAGAGGAAATACTATATGTTATATGTATTTAGTAGTGAACGAAGTTTTAGTTTGACATAACTCACTTTTTGTAAATCTTGTTAGAATATATATAAAGTAGTGGTGGATCTTGATTAAAAAATTTGGAGGGATTTAGAGTAATATACTTTTTTTTTATCATTTGATTGAATTATTATTAGAACATTTTAATGACTCTTCTATAAAACAATTGAATTAGATTGATCGTTAAATTGGTGTAAAAAAGTATAATTTATCTTGTTTTCGTGTTTACATATAACTTTCCTTTTATTATTTTTACAAAATGAGTCTATTATTTTATTCTTCATCGATATACTTTTTTTAAATATATTAAAAAATAATTGAGAGAGAGATAATTATTAGAAGAAAAATATATTACAATCAAGTCACAATTAAAAATCGGTTATAAAAAAAACACATTATTTATTTTCTTCTATGATCATAAGAAATGAGTATACAAAAGACTCATGAGATAAAGATAATTTTAATAACTATTAAACTAATATTTCATCATCAAGTGAGACCAAAAAAAGAAAAAAACAAACGAGAGCAAAAATAATAATTATGTGTCTAACTTCATTTTTTCTTCAAAAAAAAATGAAAGTAAGATATGAGTACAATTTTGTGAAAAATTAAAAAAGCAATGATAGAAGAAAATAAAAAATAAATGTTTAGTTTAATTACTCTTTTGGTTATTATTTCTAAAAATATTAAGTTGATCCTCCAGTTCTTTTTGTCTCAATTTAGTCTCAATATTTTTGTCGTACTTTGATATTTTTAGATGAAAACATGGATAAAAGAGTAGTTCAACCTAAATATTTTTATTTTTTTATTATATTTGATTTTATATTTTATTATTTATTAACATTAAATGTTGTATTTAAAAAAAATGCACAACTTAATTTTCATCAATTTTTAAAATATACTATATAAATTTTAAAAATTTCAAATATATATATATATATATATATATAATTTATCAAGTAATACTACATTTTCCTTTTCATTTATTATGTCATCCTTTATGTAGAAAATACGAAGAGAAAAATATTACGCTTCTCTCTTCAATTCAAGATTTTTTTTTCTTTTATTAAATACAAGGTTTCTTTTATCTTCCATTTATACCTAATTAAGATATAACGTATGTTAGTATATAATGAATCTTATCATATATTCATGTTAGTAATGATATGCATTATACTGCAGGGACACGTCATAATGAATTTCATAAGCCAAATATTTTAAAATAACATTATATCCATTATTTTAATATGAAAACCATTTTGAATGTCAACGTCTTGCCCCTAAAATTTGCAATAAAATGCATATATGACATTGTTTTTAAATGGAAACAAAATTATGCTATATTTTTAAGTAGTTATTTATTTTTCATTTGCATATTTGTCGCTTCATTCATGCATCCTGGACTGAGTTTATGTTTCATAACCATTTTAGGATATATATATATATATATATATATATATATATATATATATATATATATATATATGTGTGTGTGTGTGTGTGCGTGTGTGTTGTGTGAGACCAATTAAGAGAAATATAGAGATGGAAAAGTTAAGCATTTTTGTAGTGAAAAAAAAAATGTTTTCTATTAAGTTCGTACCATAATTTTTTCTTAATCTATCAGTAAATTAAAGTGACAAAAATATCAAATAATAGTTTACAAAGTTTAATATTTATACACTAATTTAGTGTAAAAAATTATACAACGAAGTGTGAACTAATTAGTAATTTATAATTTTGCACATAAAACTTAATGTTGAATTCTCTAAAGATTTAGGTGGATTGTCGGTGCCTGCTTTGAACTTATGAGCACTAATAATGCCATATAGTGTGTAATAATGGATCACATACATATCCTTTAACATATAGTTATTAGTATATTTGTAAAACCATTGCAACAAAATCATTAAATAGTAATTAATTTTAAAAATCAAAATAATTAATCATTTTATACACTTATGTATATCTTATTTTATAAACTAAATATTATTGGTATCTAGGTTCAATTATAGATAAAAGATTACAATTGGTTTCTAAAAAGTTAAATATGTTTTTAATTTTAATTTTTAATTCTTAATGTGAAATTGAGATTCGTATCTGTCTCAAACTTTAATACAATTTGGTTTTCAAATTTAAATAATGAATAGATATAATCCTTTTAACCTAATTGTCTCAAATATTTTTTATGTGTCAAGCAACGTTTTGGACTAACTTTTAATTGTCTCAAATATTATTTTCCAATCAAATTTAAAGTTTAACTTCAATAAACTCTTTCATACAAAATTTATTAAATTTCAACCCTTCCTGTATTCTCATTCATAAAAGGTAAAACTTATGTTTTCTAGTGCAATAATTAAGGTGGGCACTTTCTTTCAACGAAATTAATGACATGACATTTTAAGATGAATATCAGAATATTAGTAAAATTTAATTTAATTTAATATGTATGAATTTAGTGAGTGTTTGTGTTTTTTTTTTAACTTACATAAGTGAGAATGATGGC
>Ga0214545_1003132_pt1 | contig 31771 bp, 25 predicted proteins | sample CNSS4metaG_FD_160064 | JGI IMG/M metagenome (GOLD analysis project Ga0214545, IMG submission 160064) | Root nodule microbial communities from cowpea collected in UCLA plant growth center, Los Angeles, California, USA - CNSS4 | ecosystem: Host-associated > Plants > Roots > Nodule | place: USA...
ATTAGGGGTCAACGCAGTGGTCAAAATAATTACGTGTCTCTACTGCCTCGGTTAAGAGAGAACCGAGGCATATTGCATCAGTGAAAAAAATAAATAAATTAAATTAGTGGTCAACGCGTTGAGTCAATTTTTTTTTAGCTATATGCCTCGGTTATTATGACAACCGAGGCATAAAAGTTGAATTTAATTACAAAACTGCCACCGCGTGCTTTTATGTAGCGGGTCCGCATGAACCGAGACATATACAGCGCTGTAAAAGCTCTAAAATGCACTAGTGGGGTGAACGTTTTTACATGAAATCGTGCAGGGGGTAACGTTTTTCATGCAGTAATCGATTACCGTATGCTTTAATCGATTACTGCATGCGTTGCAGTTTTTTGGGTGTAATGTAATAGATTACGCACAAACTGTAATCGATTACATGCGTAATTTTTTTGAAAAAAAAACGTTAACAAACATTTTACTGGATAGGAAAGCAATGACATATGATATAGTCGAATATGAAACTAAAAACAATGATACTAATGAAAAAAAAACATTACAATCAATTAAAGTACTAACATAATAATGTCAATGTGAAAGTGCATTAAACAAATACAAAGTTTTTGAATTAAATAAACATCAAAATGCATCTAAGAAGGAGGAAATTGGCGTCGCACATAAGCTATGTCTTCCTTAAGTTGACCAACCCGAGCATCTATACTGTCAAATCTTGAACCAACAAAAGCCCAGAGATCGCAGATTTCGTGGATAATATCATTAAGCATAGCAGCAGATGCATTCTGGGTAGGCTGAGGCGGTGGAGATGGTGTGCGGTCATCATGAATAGGTGCATCCTGCATATCACGTTTATGAATCCATTCACCATTTTAGTTTTTTACAAAACCAAAGGAATGAATAACTTCAGCACCAATTGGACCTGTTCTCCAATTAACCTCCTCAAATGGTTCATCTTCTAGAGGAACATTAAACTTAATTAAAATGTCAGTAATGTGATTTGCATATGGTAAAGGGGCATGGTCTTTTAATGCCTTTTTCATGCGATATCTAACCAGATGACCCCAGTTAAGCTGCCTTCCGGTCAGTATTGCCCACATTAAGATAATGTCTTCTTCAGTAGCTTGGGCAAGGTTAGTTGATTAGGGCACCAGGCATCAACATAAGATGTAGTGCAGGATACGTGTTTCCACTTTCATTTGGCCTGCCAATATTCATCCTCCAATATTTGCATTGTCACGATAAATCATTACTTTTGCATTGTGACTCGAATAATCATCTCTTCATTCCTCCACCATGTTTCCCTCAAAATAGACACCTTGAGTGCCCAACTTGGTTATACAATAAAACATATTTATATCCATTCTAATCTTGACATGCTTAACTTCACTAAGAATAACCCCTTCATCAGTAATTTGTAAGTTAGAATAAAATACTCTAACTAACTCCGGATAATAACATTGACGATTAGTCAAAAAAGGTAATAATCCCAAGTTGTGCAGTATATCATAGCACTCAAATTTTGCTCAGCAATAAAATCATCAGGATATTTGTGTTCAATAATAACTATGTTGGAAAATTTTGAAGTATACCTTTCATATTGTGCTACGAAAGAGAAAACTCTTTATGGCTGTGAAGGTGCAATTATTTCTTCAGGTTCGTTGACGGTGGCACCACGGCGGCAACGAGCACCGGTTTGAGTCTTGTGTTTCCTTGAAGATTCAGCCATTTTTGGGTGTTTTTGAAGATTTTAATCGGTGTGTTTTGTAGAGAATTGAAAATGAGAAAGATTGCAATGAACGGGAGGTGATTTGGTTAAGAAATGAAGGCACAATGGTGAAAACACGTTGGCGGCAAAGGGGGCGCGATGGGGGTTTTTGGTGTGCAGCGACAGAGAGAGAGAATGTTGTATTTATAGTGGAAGACGAGGTGTAATAGATTACAGGGTTTCTGTAATCGATTACCAAGTTAGAAATTATTTTCCAAGGGCTCATGTTAGTTCGTTAATCGATTACAGGGTTTCTATAGTCGATTACGAAGCTAGAAATTATTTTCCAGGGGCTCTTGTTAGTTCGTTAATCGATTACAGAGTTTCTGTAATCGATTACGAAGCTAGAAATTATTATAGGGGCTCCTGTTAGTTCGTTAATCGATTATAGTTTCTGTAATCGATTACGAAGCTAGAAATTATTTTCCAAAGGCTCTTGTTAGTTCGTTAATCGATTACAACGCTTTTGTAATCGATTACCAAGTTAGTAATTATTTTCCAGGGGCTCCTGTTAGTTCGTTAATCGATTACAGGCTTTGTGTAATCGATTACATTTTACAATTTTACACTTGTGTAATCGATTATTTAATCGATTAAGGTAACACGTAATCGATTATTTAATCGATTAAGGTAACACGTAATCGATTAACTTACTCTGTAATCGATTACCTCCGTATCAGATGTCGAAAATTTGATGATGGTAATCGATTACACTATGAAGATAATCGATTACAGTACGTATTTTTGCACCAAATTAATTGTGGTGATGAATAACATGGTCCATATAATTGATTACAGCATAACATATTTTTGTGATAGCAGTTCTACTCCATTAATAAAATTTTTTTAAATATTCTACTAATTAAAGAAAAATAAAATGATTAACAAGCTGCACATAACTTAAAATGGAAAGCAAAGAAAATAAACTAAATGAATTACGACAACCATTTGTATCTTCTTCTCCCCCGGTGATCCACAAACCATCCAGAATTGATATCTTCGTATTCTTCGGCAGGTGTTGGTGGTCGGATGTCTCTAGTTTGGATGAAAAGCTCGATATAGGAAGAGATACGCGGTTTTTTGACAGATTGGTCTAGACTTTGTACGTGTTTCCAACGACTAATCATCTGTGACACATCAAAGTCACATTTGATTTCCGCGGTGTCATGAAATAGTTGCTTGTTGCGTATTGTTGTAGGGCGACGATAGTCAATTTGTTTGACAACTTTGTGATCACCACACTCGACTAATTGAGTTACGGTTTGTAATAATTCATTGTAGGTGCAATCATGTCTGATGGAGAAGGTTTTCGTGGCATCCGAACCAAACTCAAGACCAAAACCAGATGGACTCTCTGTGATACCAGCACCCCTTAAGGTCCACCATAATAAAGAATAGTTGGTGAAGTTGGGACAGAGTTTGGGGATGATGATTATGGGGTGTTTGTAGTTAAAAGAGAAAGGATTTCTTCAGCTGATCATGTGAAGGTGACATATAATTCAATCATTGTGTTGAAAGGGGAAGAAGACTTACATTGCAACATTTGAAAAACATGTTCATCTATTTTTAATTCAAATGCGTCATAGACAATATTTCCTTCAGAAGTCATCACGGGTCGTCTGAAGTATAGGTTGTTTATGGATGTGTTTGATTGAAATGGAATGGCTGCACAAACTCTTTGTTTGAGCATGTTGTATGTGCGGTTGTATGGAATGCGAAATATCTGGGGACTCTGACATATGAACTTCACCCCATCCTCACAGAGTTTCATTTCACTGTTTGTGTATAAGGTAGCTATTTAAGAATTGGTGAAATCCTGAGACTCTGTGATGCCAAACATTTCAGGGGAAAAATGTTCCATCTTAGGGCTTTCAATTAAGAAAGAAAAGGTAGAAGGAGATGCCAAGCAATGGATGTGTTGGACACTTGAAAATTTGCATTTCATGTAATGTAGGGAGGTGGTATTTATAAGCATAGTAGTTGCACCATTATTGAGTGAAAAAACAAAAAAAAAATTATAGAGCTTCAATTGATTACATACATATGAAATTGTCATATTAAAATAGTACAAATACATAATACAATATTCTCCCAAAATGTGATAATTTTATTTGACAATAACATTGTTCAACGATGGCTGTCTGTGCCGCATGGTGGCCTCCGTGTGGGTCGTCGAGGTCGTCTCTCAGGTTTTGGGGGAGGAGGGGGTGACTCACTTTCCTCATCAGTACCTTCCACTTCCACAGATTGAGAACCTGCTTCTAAAACATGAAATAGAATTTCAGGTCTGTAGTATTGTTGTGAAGATGACGGGCCTCAGTATGCGGATGGTGGAGTCACTGATGATGTCCCAGACATTTGTGATGGAACACCCCCATAGCTGGAAAATTGTGGGCCAGATGAACCACCATAATATTGGGATGGTCCCGCTCCAAAGTTTGATGGCGGTAGGAAAAAACCATATGAAGTCGGGACCTGCTGAGATGACGATGGAGGATGCATTCTTTGATCCCAATTCCCAAAACCCGAAGTTAGATTTTGTGAGTGAAAGAGGCTAGAAAAGGGTCTATCCGGACGAAGCTGCTGATGTGAAGGCGGATTTTGATATTGCTCAGGCATGTCATACTAAAAGAAAATTGATAATTAATTGATATGTTTGAAAATCAATAATAATAAAAAGTTTAATTTAAAAATATGCATGAAATAAATGATTCTCACTTCATCATCAGATGATTGCGCAATAGCCGAGATATAACGGATGGTATGATTTATGTACCATTGCATGTAGGGCGAGTTATCACACAGATGGCCACTTTTGGTGAAAGGTTCACCCTAAACAATGGAATTATGACGATTATTCCAAAGCATTATAAACCGATGGTAATATTGCCTGCAATTAATTTCCCCCTTCCTCGGAGATCAATTCGGTGAACCTTATCCAAGTTCATCGGGTCGGCTGGGATGCTCTGTCACCAACCAAACTGTCTGACTACCCCGTCGACTTGGTGAAATTCAACAGTCGCAAAACAGATAAGAGGAACCAATGCCCGACTTATGGGAGAAACAGATAAGGGAATTTCAACAAATAAAGTAGTAGAGCATTGGTGATAATGAACTTGCTTTGGTTGAATATGATCAAATTTTTTTCGGAACTCCACCACAGTTGTTTGGTCATGGAAGACGGAACGTGTTTGCCGACACCACCTCACACTTAAGGGGAACGCAAGGTCAGCCACAATCTCGTCATCCATGACTGGTTGTATTTCTGGAGAGATACATGTGAATCTCTCCCCGCCCAACACTACAGCAATAACATGCATCCACCAATGTTGTCTTGTTGGAATTTTGTGTTATGATCCAATGCATGATACATACATGCCAATACTGCGGATCCCCAACTAAAATTTAAAATATGATTCAATTCTCTTAACAATGGCAAGAACATAAAATGCACGAGACTGGTTGATGTATCTGACATCAACATGCTGCCAATCAGTATGAGGATGTGTGCTCGTGCATACTGTCCAATTGTTGCTAGGTTTGCGTCATCCGGTAATTTTCAGAATCTGCTATTTAGCCATGATAGCTTTATCTGGTTCCCTGTGATCATATTTTTTGGTGGAGTATCCCCTATAAATCTTGACACAATTGCAACAGGTTTCCGAAACTTCCACCGGTGACGGGTTCACCATCAATTGGCACCCCCAGTTGTAGTGAAACATCCTCCAGGGTAATAGTTATTTCTCCTAGTGGCATGTGGAAGGTGTGAGTTTGAGTCCTCCACCTTTCACATAATGCTGTTACCATGAGGTGATTAATCTCCACATTACTCACTTTCAAAACGTGACCAAAACCAGCTTCATCAATTAACATTCTGACTCTACGGTCAATAAGATCTGTATGTTTTAAAATCAAGATAGAATGGCGTCGTGGCCGGAGCACTCTCTCGTTTCCTTCCCAAATCTGGTTGGTAATGTGATCGTCTTGATGATGCAATACGGACAAGTTTGATGGCAGGTTGTTGTTCTAAGTCATAATAAACTACGTAAAAGTATATGAAAATATTACCAGAATATCATTTAAAGTTGATGAATAACAAAACGTACACACAAAAAAATCAAAAAAATGACCGAACCTGTTAAATTGACGGATGAGTAATTATTTTTGATACGCTGTAAATCCAACTACAATGGCAAAGATATGAAGTATTTTGTGATGTGAAATAAGTCTTCCACCTAACAGGCCTATTTAAACTACATCACCATACTATTCATTCACATGCCTCCCTTTTCATTTTTCTCTTTCTCTCACATACCAAATGAGTTGTCTCACCAATGGCAGCCTATTGTCCTACACCCCAATGCACAACACCATATGGCTTCTTGTATTCACCACACACACCTTTCTCTTCAATAATAATAACCTTCTGAAAGATTCTCACATCATTTTTCAAAGTTGCAGGTGAATGAGAGAAAAAATCCAAAGCATCCATTATTGTGAATAGTATTGTGCAGAAGAGAAAGCATGCTTTATTTTTAATAGCATTGTGCAGAAGCATGAATTATTATGAACAACATTCTGTAGAAGCGTGAAATTCAAATAGTATTATGGCAGGTGCAGCAAACGTCCAAGAATCACGGTGAAGCGGGAAAATAAATAGGTGTAAGAATAAAACGTCATGGGGGCAAACGTTTTTAAATTGAAAGTGTATGGGGGTGCACGTTTTCTAAATATAAAATGTTTGGGGGTACACGTTTTCTAAATAGAAAACGTTTGGGGGCTACACGTTTTCTTTAAGAAAACGTGTAAGGGGTGCACGTTTTCTTTAAAACATTTTTTTTTCTTTTCGCACCCCCAACCCACTCCTTTCGATTCTGGAAACTGAAACGCTTATATATCCATGCACACTACCATTGGTTCTTCTATCAATACTTCTCTGCATACCGTGCTTCACATCTCAAATCTCCTAAACTATATTTGCATACCAACGTGTTCATAATGAGTTCGTGCAATTATGAGGATCTTCTTCGTCTAATACAATCGAAGACGAACTTGTCATTCCAAACATTGTCGAAGAGTTTACTTCCGATGATTTTTATGAAGACAATGCAGACGACCAAGAAATTATTCCGGTTCCTACTATGGATTACAATCCGTATGAGGAAGTCGAACTACAAAAACGCATGCAATTCGATTCAAAAGAGGCAACAGTGTTTGCCATCAAACATTATCACATCACCAATGGATACAACTTCAATGTGGTAAATCGAAACCCCATCTTTACGTTGCACGATGCATCCATTACAATATTGGATGTCAATGGCGTCTGAGAGCTAGTTATAGTAAAATCAAACATCATTGGGAAATCAAGTCCATTGATGGTACACATACTTGTTTCTCTACATTAATTTCACAAGATCACTACAATCTGGATTCCACCCAAATTGCTTCCATTGTTTTTCATTTGGTGCTCACAAATCCAAGCATTTGCATCAAAAGCTTGGTCGTTGACATAAAAAGTAGTTACGGATACACGGTCACATATAGAAGAGCATGGATTGCGAAGGAAAAAACAATTACAATGGAGTATGGTGATTGGGACCAATCTTATAATGAAGTTCCCAGATGGTTACAAGATGCCCAACAAACCAATCCTGGGACAATTTTTCAACTTTTTGGTCCTCCAGTTAATGTTGATGCTGAGAATGTGACATCCACATACATTATGGAACGTTGCTTCTGGGCATTTGGACCATGCATTGAAGGTTTTAGGTATTGTAAACCTGTTGTTCAAGTGGATGGAACCTTTTTAACAGGCAGATATCATGTCACCTTGCTAATTGCAATTGCTTAGGATGGAAATAAAAACATATTTCCTTTGGTATTTGCAATAGTAGAAGGTGAGACAAAAGAGACATTGATTTGGTTTTTTCAACTACTACGAGAGCATGTAACTCCTCAACCAAATCTATGCCTAATTACTGATAGAGGCAAGGGCATTTTGTCAGCCCTACGATCAGAAGAAGTTGATTGGAAATCGGACAATCTTCACTTTGTCTACTGCATACGTCATCTGGGTTCCAACTTCAACAACCGCTTCAAAAATGTCGATCTCAAGAAACAATTCATTAACTTGGGTACGACATTTTCCTAACTTTACATTCCACATGCACAAAATATTTCCTTCAAACAAAATATTTTTTCATTTCATTTTATATTTTTTTTTTCACAACTTACAAAGTCAAAAAACCTACCGTGCAAGCAAAACTTTCAGCTATGAGGTCCCAATTCCCACAAGCAGTAGCTTGGATTGATAAAATCCCCTTACATAAGTGGTCTCAAGCTTATGATGGGGGGGCGTAGGTACACGCACATGACAACAAACTTGGCATAGTGCATGAACTATGTGCTTAAGGGGGCTCGGTCATTACCTATCTGTGCACTATTAAAAATTACATTTCAAAACATAAATGCTTGGTTTGTTGAACGCGACTTAAAGTCAGACTTTATGTTAAGAGCTGGTCATCAATATCCAGAAGATGTCATTGCCTTGCTCCAACAAAATCACCAGAAATCCGCATATTGTCATGTTCAACGCTACGATCGAGATAATTCAAAATCGGCCAAAACCAATCTCATTCACTGTCAGATTAAATGATTGGTGGTGTGATTGTGGTCACTTCCAAGCTAGTCGGTTACCCTGTCATCATGTCATAGCTGTTTGTTCTTTTGGTCATATGCCACTTTCAAAATTTATTAATCCAGTTTACAGCCTTGATTACATAAATTGGGCTTATCAAGTCCAATTCCACCCCCTGCAAAATGAGGACTATTGGTTAACATATACAGGTCCTAATTTCATTTCGGACCCCCAAACTAGACGCAAGGCTTCCAGACAACCTACAACGACTAGGATCCATAACGAAATGGATCATCCCATTACGGATAAGCCAAAAAAATGCTATTATTGTCGCACTGAGGGTCATCATAGGGGATAATGTCCATTTCGCCAATAATTTGTACATTTTTTATTTCAATTAACTTACTTTTCAATGTTTTTTTTTTCTTTCTACAATGTCAAAATTAAGACAATTTTTTATGAACATTAATATTTCTTATGCCTTCATGAACTATAATTTAAAAAATACTGTATTCTTTGATGGACAAAAAACTCTATAAAATCATTACAAATTATTATGCTAGCCTCTATATCCAATTCTAATTTAATCAATTTTTTTTTAAATTGGGACTGTAATCGATTACAATACCTTTGTAATCAATTACATTTCACCCGGACATAATGCATTAAGCATGTAATCGATTACACTTCATCTGTAATCGATTACATTACACCTAGAAAACTGCAACGCATGCAATAATCGTTTACAGCATACGGTAATCGATTACTGCATGAAAAACGTTACCCCCTGCACGATTTCATGTAAAAACGTACTGCCCCACAATGATTTTCTTTAAAGATAGTACACCCCCCACACGATTTCGCCTACTGACTAATTTTGACCACAAAACGTTCGGGGGCTACACGATTTCTTCATACAAAAACGTCCCCCCCCCCAAACGATTTGCCCATTTCCGTAATTTTTTAAAAAACTACCTAGTTACATAATAATGCATAATGAATTGCCTATAAGGGAAAGAAACCAAATTTTAATATAAGAGTAGTGTACACATGTGAATTTTTAATCTTATTACACATTTATAGTGTTTTAGAAGTTACTCAACATATTTATATATAATCTAAATACAAAAATATATTTTTGTTATATATATAAAATCTTATCAAAGATTTTTAACTTTTTTATGTTTCAATTGTATAATATTTTATTAAGTGCAAAGTTGTTGCATGCTGCTATTTGATGGTGTCAAAGAAGTAAAAAATGATGTGAATGGGACCATCGAAATAACAAAGAGGAAGGAAACAAAAGAAAATGGCACCATCGCCAAAAATCGTTTCCAACGACGTCACATAGTGGAAATTGTACCATGTGAAAGAGATGTTATTTACATATAGAAAGTATATAGTAATAGTAATAGGAAAATATCTAAGAATATTATAATTTCACTCAAATAATTATATATTCTAACAGTAACATGCATTACTTTAATACATTACTAGAGATACATGCATGTGAGTTTCAGAATATTTGATACCAATTAGTTATAGAAAAAAATCAAGTACCATTCCCAATTCAAAATTCTAGATATGTTTGGTTAGAGGTGTCAATTTGGCCCAGCTCACAAGACTTGGCCCTGGCCCATGTGGGCTAGGGCCAAAAAGCCCACATTGAAAAAAAGCCCCAATCAAAGAAGCCCACATGGCCAAAAACCCTACAAAAGCCCTGTGGGTTAGGGCCAACCCATGGGCTTTAATCTTCAACATGAAAAATATATTATTTTTTAAAGGGTTAAATATGTTTTTGGTCCCTTAAGTTTCAGTGAATTTTGGAATTAGTCCATTTCGAAACTTTGGACCAATTTACACCTTTATCTTTCAAAATACGTGAATTTAGTCCTTTTAATCAAATTTTGTTGGGTTTATTTGATATTTCCTACACATTTCAAGATTTATTTAAGTTGTTTATATTGTTTGACACATTTTTGCTTTAATGTTAAGTTAAATATTATTATGAAACACATTTGAAATGTCAAATAAAATTAACAAAGTTTGATTAAAATAAATCCACGTATTTCGAAAGATGAATGACTAAATTGGTCCAAAGTTTCGAAAGGGACTAATTCCAAAATTTACTGAAAGTTAAGGGACCAAAAACATATTTAACCCTTTTTTAAAATATATTATTATTTGTGGGACATGCCCAACGACCTGGACAAGCACGACCACCCGAATAGGCCCAACGACCCGGACCTGCCCGACGACTACAAGCACGACGACTCGGACGGGTCCAACCACCCGAACGGACCTGACGACTCGATCATGACCGACGATCCGAACGGGCCCGAGGACCCGGTTGGACCCGACTATCCGGACGGGCCAAACGGCCCGAACCTACACGATGACACGAACGGGCCCGACGACCCGAATGGACCCGATGATTCAGATTGGTTCGACGATTCAAACGGGCCAAATGACCTAAACAAGCGTGATGACTCAGACGCGCCTGACCACCTGGACAGACCCAACAAATCATACGGTCCGAACAACCTGGACAAGCGTGAAGACCCAAATGGGCCAAACAAACCAGACATGCCTGATGAGTAAGATCAGTTTGACGACCAGAATGGGCACAACAAGTCAGACGGGCCAAACGATCCGAATGAAACCAATGAACTTGACGATCTAAATGACCAGCATGAGCCCATTTGCGTCGTCGGGCCCGTATGGGTTGTCTAGCCCATCCGTCTCATTAGGCACGTCTGGGTGTTACGCTCGTTCGAGTCATCGGGCTTATCTACGTCATCGGGCTTATCTACGTCATCGGGCTCGTTTGTGTCGTTGGGCACCTCCAAGTCGTCTGGTCTATCTGAGTCGTCGTGCCCGTTTGGGTCATCGGGTCGTCGGGCCCGTCCAGGTCGTCAAGCTCGTCTAGGTGTTAGGCCCAACTGGGTCGTCTAACATGTCTGTGTCGTCAGGCCGTCCAGGTCATCGGGCCGTCAAGCCATCGATCTTGTCCGAATCGTTGGGCCCGTCCGGGTCGTCAAGCCCGTTCGGCTCGTCGGGGCCGTCTGGGTCGTGAGTCTCGTCTGGGTTATCAGGCTTGTCAGAGTCATCAGGCATATCTAGGTCTTGAGACACGTCCAATTTGTTGGGCCGATTTGGGTCTTCGGGCCTGTTCGGGCCTTAAGGCCCATCCGGGTCGTTGAGCTCGTCTCGGGCTTTAGACTTGTCCGGGTGATTGGACCTGTTTGGGTCGTCGGGCCTGATTAGGTCTTCTGACCAGTCTGGGTCGCTCAACTTGATCTTTGACTCTAGCTTAATGTAATATTATTTGGGGGGCCTAACCCACTAGAGAGGGGGCTTTGGGGGATGGGGCTTTTTTTTGGCCCCATCGTTTGGGGGCCCCCTAAAAGGGGGCTTTATGAAGAGTGGGTTAGGGTTGGCCCATGGGCTATGGTCTAAATTGACACCTCTATGTTTGGTAGAATAGGGAAGGTAAAGATTAAAATTATCGGTTGGCAGAGGAAGAAAAAAAAGTAATAATAATTTAGAAAACATAGTGGACTACTCATTTCCGTCCCTTAAGAAACATAGTAGACCTTGAGTACTCGTCCCACCTCAAGCATGGAGTACTCGGCTAAGGAGGGAGTACTCGTCCCATCCCATGTGTGGGATACCCGTCTTTAGCATACAAATGCATTATCCCCATCCAGTATGCATATAGGCTGCATACGTGTCGGTCTTGTAAGACAACATGTATTCAAGATGAATAATTAATCAGATCAAATCCCCCTAAGGAAAGGTAATCACAAGCTAAGAAACTTATCCTAGTTATCGAATCATTAAAACCGCTAAATCAAAGTCCAATCAGGTAAGGTCCATAAGTTTGTTTCTCACATTTTACAAAGTTTGTTTCTCACATTACTATCCTCAAGTTATAACTCAGTATCTCAGACTGACTTACCCCCTCTTTCATGTGCCTAAGTTGTTATATTTTATATAATTTTATTATATAAAATTATTATTCTCTATGTTGTTATTATTATGGATTAGCATTAATCAATAAATTAATTTATTTTTTAATGTTAATTATATTGCACATAATTAATTATTTTGTGGATAATATATATAATTTTGGGTTTTGATAGGTTGGATTCTTTAGTAAACAGTCTGTGATGGGCTTGAATAATCAGATACTTATTTGAGAAGTTCCTGGTCTCTGTCGAAAGGTTATAAAACAGATACCCATTAGTTAGTTTTCAAGTAACAACGTAAAACACTCTTACGTTTTAGAATACCTATCAGAAAGAGAACATTAGCATCTCATACTACGTGCTTCCATGGATCCTTCATTAATTTTGGGTACACAATTTGAACTCATACTTGAATATGTTTTGAATATATTGTATTATTGTATCTTATATATATTTTATTTCTATCAATTGGTATCAGAGCTAATAAGATACAAAATATAATTATTCTTTTGGGAGTATATCTTAATTTCCATAATTGTTCACTGAGACATGAAATATTATATTGAGATATTAACTTTTTTCGTTTCAATTAGAAAATTGATTAAGGGGTTTAATTGATTATTTATGTTTACGTTCATGAACATTAATTGCTAATTTTCTCATTTAATGAAGAAAAGAAAATCGTTCTCTTTCTCGTTTTCATTTTTCTAGTGTTGTTCCATGGTGAAATTATTGCAGATTAATGAATTCTTAAAGGGGATTAAAATTATTGAAACCCCAAATTAAAGAAACCCTAACTCTATTTAAAATTCCTTTCGAACCTTTCGAACCCTTCTTCATTCTGCTTAGAAATCGAACGGCCTGTCACCGACGGCGAAGCTACGGCGCGTCTGGCTTGATTCAGTATCTATCACTAGAACGGCGAGTGCGGTGTTGATGTCACGGAGGTTCCCAGCCATGGCGGTTTCGCAAGATATAGTCGCTTAAGGTTCGTGGTAGTCCGAACGGTGGTCGTTCGCTCGAGCTGGTGACGTTTGGTTCATCAATGGCAGGGTTGCGTTGTGGAGATAGAGGTTCATAAGGCAGGAGTTGTCGTCGCGGTGCGGTGACGCGTTCACTGTAATGGCTTGCAAAGCTGCGATGTTGGTCGCGTCTGCAAGGGTCATGATGCTGCATCGGAGGTGCTCACGTTGCTCGATCAGCATGGTGGTGGTATGCGTTATGCGCAACAACGGTGAACGATGGGACGTTGCTCACGTTGCCCTACATTTGCTTGCTTTTTTTTTGTTCTCTTATGATGGGACGCGTTTTTGCACACGGTTATGAGTTGCAGTTGTTGCCAGTGACGTCGGACAGTTTCTGGTATGTGCAATAATGGTGGGTTTTGGTGTTGGATATGTGTGGTGGTTCGCGCAACAGTAGTGTTGGTGGATGATGGTCACATTTTGGTAGCTTGTATTTTGCACCCTAATGGCCCACGTGTGCACCAGATTTTTTTAAATCTTTTAAAACAATAATAATAATAATAATAATAATAATAAAGAAATAAATAAATAAAAAATGAATAATAATAACAATTATTATTATTATTATTATTATTATTATTATTATTATTATTATTATTATTATTTCATGCATCATATAATTTATTATATTTTTGTTAAGCATGATATAATTTTATATAATTGTTAGCTCACTTATCATGGGTACAATTGTATGAAATTTTGTGGTAATGATATAATTTAATTATTTTATTAATTAATTTGATATTACATTAATATTAATCATACCCTATCGGTATTTTATTATTAATGTATTTTATTCTTCTTGATACAATGTAACTTTTAAATTTTATTATGTCAATTATTTGTCTTGTACCCTATTGGTATTCGATTTCTTTTGACATGAGATGTGCATTGTATTTTTTATTCTAATTATATTTCTTATTTATTATGATTCGGGACCCTTAGGGGAGATCATAGTGAATGAGAAATAATTTGATATTATAGGCATATCTTATTGTGTATTCAGAAACATTTATTTTGTTTATTTACACAATAAGTGTGTATTAAATGTTTCTTTGTTATTTTGATACCAGTTTCTTTGCCTATGCCATTAACTTCGGTTAAAACTTTAAATGGGACAAATTTTGAGGACCGGAAAGAATCTTTGAATTGGTTCTGGCAATTACCAACATAGATTTTTCCTTGAGAGAAGCAGAACCTTTAACTCTTACGCCTGAGTCCACTAGTGTCCAGAGGGCTTCTTGTGAAAAATGGGAACACTCGAATAGGGTGTGCCTGATGGTGATGAGATACACCATGGAGAAGTCTATTCGATAGAGCATTCTGGATAATAACAATGCTAAGGATTTTGTGAGATCAATTGGTTAGATGTGTAAGACTTTTGACAAAGCTCAAAAGGGTCAATATCTGTCACTTCTTGAGAGGACCAAATCTGATGGTGTCAATGGTGTTCGTGAGCATATGATGAAGCTTGTGCACTATTATAACAAACTCAAATCTCTAAAGGTGGAGGTTGGTGATAGTTACTTGATTTGGCAGGTTATGGAATCTCTTCCTTCTTACTTTGATGTGTTGAAGACTTCTTACAACACTCAGAAGGAGGAATGGATAATTGATGAAATGATAGCTATTATTTCTCAAGAGGAAGCATCAATTAAAAAGACCAAGTCTCATAGTGTGCAGTTCATAACTACTACTTCTGACACTAAACCTGTGAAAAAGGGATTCAAAGGTAAATCTCGTCTTGAAAAAGGGAACACAAGGAAAGCATCAGTGGTTTTAGAGCCTAAAAAGAAGTACTTCAAGGGGAATTGTGCCTATTGTAAGAAATTTGGGCACAAGCTAGCTGATTGTTATATTCTTAAGAAGAAGAATGTTGATAAGGAAGGTATACTCCTATATGCTCTAGTTTGTTATTGATGTTCCTACCAACTCTTGGTGGTTAGACTCGGATGCCACTATTCATGTTGTGAATTCTTTACAGGGGTTCACAAGTCTGAGAAAACCAAGCAATGTTGAGTCCAAGATTATCATGGGAGATGGAGTTAGAGCACTAGTTGAGGATATAGGAGTAGCTTCTTTAAATTTACCTTCTGGACATGTTTTGTTATTAAAAGACATTGTTTATGTACCTTCTATGAGAAGGAATTTGATTTCAGTTTCAATTTTGGATAAATGTGGCTACACTTTTGAATTTGGCAATGGTAAACTTATTGTTTATTTCAATTCAATTATTATTGGCTCAGGAGTTTTATATGATAGGCTTTACATGATGAATCTGAATGACATGTATATTAATTCTGTTATTGGACATAAGCGTAGTAGAGTTGATGAAAATTCTTCTATGTTGTGGCATAGATGTTTGGGACATATTTCTAGACCTCGGATTGAGAGGTTGATTAAAGAGGGTATTCTGCATGATTTGGATTTTTCTGATTTTGATACTTGTGTTGATTGTGTTAAGGGCAAGCTTACCGTAAAAGTAAGAAATACAGGAACAAACAGGAGTGACAATGTGTTAGAGCTTATTCATACTGATATATGTGGACCTATCACACCCACTTCCATGGGAGGATATAAGTATTTTATCACGTTTATAGACGATTATTCCCGATTTGGATGGATAGATCTCCTACAGGAAAACTCAAGTTCTTTGGATGCTTTTAAATCTTTCAAAGCTGCTATTGAGTTGAAAATAGGAAAGAAGATAAAATGTGTAAGGTCTGACAAAGGTGGAGAGTATTATGGAAGATATGATGAGACTGGAAGAAATCTTGGACCTTTCGCTAGATTTCTTGATGAATGTGGTATTGAAGCTCAATATATTATGCCTAGTACTCCTCAGCAAAATGGAGTTGCAGAAAGGAGGAATCACACTCTTTTAGAGATGGTAAGATGCAAGTTGAGTCATTCCTCTTTACCGGATTTGCTTTGGGGAGATGCTTTAAGGACTGTTGTGTATATTCTTAATCAAGTATGTAAGACCCGTGGAATTTAATTAATTAAATAATTAATTAATTAATAAATGCGGGTAGTAGAAACCTTGATGACATTAAATGTTAAATAGTATGATGTGGAAAAGTACTAGCTTAAGTGGTTGAGAGTACTTGATTGTGTGAGAGGACTTGGGTTTAAGTCTTATGTATGCCAATTGTGTGTGTTTGATTTACTATTTTTTTTTTTATAATATACTTGAGCCTGTTGAGTGATAGTATAATCATAGCATTATAATAATTATCACGAAATATGAATTGGTTGACTGGTGGTGTATTGAATTGGCATTGGTATGGTCACGGGTTCAAAACTTGATAGACATGAATTAAACCTTTTTTTTTGTTAGAATCAACTTTGGGTTGAATGTGAAAGGGCAGAGAAAACCCTAAAAGGCCAATTTTAGGTAAGAAGGAGGATTTTTGCAGTGTTGTTATTTTACTTTTGAGAGGAGAACGAAATTAGAGAGTGAGCGGTGAGTTTTGGGTGTACAAGAGGCTGAATTGGGAGAAAGTTTGAGGCAAAGCATTGGTGAGCAAAGGAACATTCATTTTCCCAATCTTAAGCAAGGATTTCAGGTTGGGGGAAGCTGCCCATGTGTGTGTAAATTAAATGTGTTGTGATTTTGCGGCATTGCTCTTCTCAATTAATTTATGTATGCTATGAATTTCGTGTTATGTGTGATGAGATTGAGAAATGGTTTGTTTGATGTTGTCTGCAAAGGCCTTTTATGCCTTATATGATTAGGATGAGGGTTTTGGTATTGAATGGTTATTGTTGATTAAATCTCGAGTTTTGGTAATTCAAATGGATATAAAAGATGTTCATGAGGTTTGCTTGCCATTATAGTATGCTTGGTAATGATTGATCTGTGTTTTGGTCTGGTTTTGGTGGTTTGTGTGTGTGAATAGGGAAGAAACTCTGCTATTTTCGTCCAAGCGAGTCATACTCGCCTAAGCGAAAATTGTAGAAACTCATTCCTAGTTTTGGTTTGAGCATTTCGCTAAGGCGACCAAAGTTCATGTTGAGCGACACGTCCTCTCACTCAGGCGAGAAGGTTGCCCTAACGACCGAAAGTCTACTTCTAGCTTTATTTTTATGATGGTAGGAGGAGCCATTTCTTGGAAGAGTGTTAAACGAACTCTTGCAGCTACTTCCACTATGGAGGCAGAGTATGTTGCTTGTTATGAAGCTACTTGTCAAGCTGTGTGGCTTAAAAAATTTGTTTCTGGCTTTCAAATTGTTGAAAGTATTTCTATGCCACTTGTGATATATTGTGACAACATTGCTACCGTCCATTTATCTCAAAACAGCAGAAGTTCTACTCGCTCAAAGCATTTTGATATAAAAATTTTGTTTGTTAGAGAAAAAATTTTGGATTATCAAACTCGGATTGAGCATACTCCTATAGAAAATATGTTAGCAAACCCATTAACTAAAGGCTTGTAACACCCCATTTAAATAATAACTTTAATTTAAATGAAATACCACACAGATAGAAATTTAGAGACAAGTCCTGGAGTATAAAAGTTACTCCTTACAATATCCAAAAATGCTAGGAGAAACTAAGGCACACCATGATGCCAAATACAACCAAGAATCCAAGGACTTAACGAAATTTAATAGAATACTAAAGAGCAAAGCGTACATGGGCCATAACCCTAAAGAAAAGCCCAAAAGCAGAAGTCAATCCCAATGCTAAGTAGCGGAACCATCACCTTCCTGTTGACCACGGGTGTTCCTCGCATATGCTCACATCAACAAGTTGATGATCATCGCAAAAGAGAGTACCACACAGCAGAACACACAACAATAAAAGAAAGGTAAGCTAGAACCGAAAATGGTTTTATCATGCAGTCAGATATACTTTCACAGTCAATTATACATACACCACCCAAGCATGTTATGACTTTTCAAAACAATACACTAAGACTCGACTCGACTCAATCATCCGGATACATATAACATGGTCAGATTCAGCGGATGCTTGCACTTATGGTGGATACCTCTGCTTACCCCCGAGCTGCTCACCCTCGAGCTATGTGTTACAAGTGTTACAATGAATCAATTCCCTCAAACACAAGGTTAGCCCTTAATGAATTTTAGGCCTCCTGCTACTCCCACCACAAAAGTCAATCCGCTCTAAGTGAGACTAACTGACTCCTTAGAGTGTCAGGATGCAATCCTTACCTTGAATCCTTACCAAGTTATATAGATGGGGCACCACCATGGACACCCACTAACAAGGGCCATGGAATTACGTCCCGACCACTGAAGCACGACCCTAAAGTCCCACCTAGAGGCTTCAAGGAATTACGTACTGACCACATGCTAAACATATACAAACAGCCAAGTAACGGATACACATATCATGCATAGGAATCTCCTACCAACATTTGTAACCAACCCTCATTTATCATATGTTGAATTAATACCAACTCGTTATTCCCAACCATGAGTAAAGTGTTTCTCCTCATACCAAAACCATGCCACTGGATTATTAACCATCATGTCCATTGTTGCTCATGTCAACTTTCGTCACCACATATACATATATTCAACCTCTCAAGTATAATTCATATAAAGCTTATGCCAAACTCATAATTCACACATATGACCCTCTCCCAATCATGCATATTCATTCCCATTAAGCCATCATACAATAACTCATACAACCACAAGCTAAACATCCAAACACAGTGGGGAACCATCTCAGGACGTATTCTCGCCCAGCTCTTCGCTTAGGCTAGAGGGTCTCGCTCAAGCGAGAAGGACTCTCGCTCAGGCAAGCTCCCTCCGCCTAGGCGAGAGCTCGACACACATACAACAACGGCCTCTACGTATTCTCGCTTAGGCGAGACTCCTCTCGTCTGACCGAGACACTCGCTCGCTCAAAATTGAGCTAGTCGCCTGAGCGACCCCTCGCGTAAAAAGTCTGGGCGAGCCTCTGCTCATCTCGCCTGGGCGAGACAAGCTCGCTTGGGCGAGATTATCGGATCTCGCCACTGTTTTCCTGCGACAGCCATTCATACCAAGCCAAAAATAACATACAAAAGCATTCCACGCATCCAGAACATCATATCAACCATAGAATCGTAGCACAACAGTAAGAACAACAAAAAGGACGAATACAAGATTAGGTTCTAACTTCCCTTACCTGGAAAAAGGCTAACAGCTAGGTTCTTGGGTGCGAACAGATAAACGCAGTAGCTCTTAGAGCGGTTTAACAAGCTGGAAACATAAGAACATAAGAACACGAAGCCACTTAGTACGACCCTAGTTGGAACTCGAAGCAACTGTGCTAAACAAGAGAGGTATGGGATGGGATGCAACTTACGTGGAACGAAACTGTCTCGAACAAGTGCGACGGAGCTCCAAGGTTGAACCCTATTGGAGAGGGTGACGGCTACTCAAAGGGGTTAGGAAATTTGTTTCAACAAAGTGAGAGGAATGAGGTTTAGGGCAGACTTAGGGTTTGTTTCCCTTTGGGCCAGCCCTTAGGCCCAACTCACATGGGGCAGCCCTTTTATTTAGGGCAGAAAATATTGGGTCTTACATTCTCCCCAACAACAAAAATTTTCAACCTCAAAAATTCACCGACGAGATGGGAAGAAAACTACGTTTTCCCCATTTCATCCAACAACCACCACTTAGACATGACTAATAAAACGACTCTGACACCTATAGTCATTGGAAACTTTGCCTCTGTGCTAAGCGATATGTGTTCAACTGTGTAGATTGGTTTAGTCACTATTCTCGAAGTAACTTCCAACATGCAACCTTAGAACTGGGATGCTCCTCCTTACCTACCCAACCAACTTGTATTTGATAGACCGACTCGTCTACCATATGCTCTCCACTACCTCTTGTAGGTTTTATCAAAGTCTTAGATGACTTTAAGTCTCAAACTAAAGCATGTTCATTATCACTTCTCTTCACCTTGTTTACTCCTTTATGCCTCACTCCACTAACTTGATCATTTTTTAGTTCTAGCCTACTGCCTCACCATCAACACTCTTGACCCCTTTTACACATAACGATACTCATAACATCTTACTTCCTTTGTTGGTTTCAACCAAGACAACAAATTTCCCTACCAAGTTATTCCATTTCCAATTTAAAACTCTCAACTGATTCCATCGCCATATCGTTTTGGCACCCTATCCTCATTTTTTTTATCTCTTGACTTGTAACCATCATTCCACCAAACCATAGAACCATAACTCCCATTGACTCCAAATCTCTAGTCTGCTTTGCACCAAGCAACTCTACGATACACCTCAAACTAAGATTGCCCGATTTGGCTTTTTCCCAACCTCTTTGAGAAACTTACTTGTCCTAGTCGAATAACTAGACCAAGAAAATCTCTTCACATCTCCTCCTCTCGGCATAGACACTTACTTCTCCGCCAACCCTTACCATGTCAAGCCTAGATCTTGAATTCTCTTCTAGAAATAAACACCTACCCTTACTTCCTTACTTCAAGGTTGGTACCCTAACTTGAAAACATAATTCAACCACCTCTCATTTCCTTGGTCCAACTCCCTCTGTGCAACCCTACACTTCCAACTCTGAATGATCATTGCACACTTTTACCCGATACTCACAAGGATGAAACCTTTGATGTTTTTAAATAACTGGTCTTCGTAGTGGTCTCTAGGTCTTGAATAAGATAATTCTTCTCGCGCACCTCTTACCATTTATAAGCATCATCTGCCACCATCCCGCTGCGCTACTTTGATCTATACCCAAGCTCACTTATTTGTTTACTCAAAATAATGTTCCTTTCATGACCGCCATGATAAGGAAGCAATCGTCGTTGAGAAATATATATATATATATATATTAAACAGCAAAAACATTCCATTTTATTTCTTACATATTTTTCTTCTTAATTGATTTATTCTTTATTTCCATTTCAAATTTAATTCTCTCATAAGTAAAACAAAACATCACTAATATATGACCATGTACATAATTAGACGATTGAATTTTATAATAATTATTTTAACACTCATATACGGGTTGATTTTAATCAATTGACAACATAACAATATTATTTGTTTCATAAAATATATCTTAAGAAACTGTTTAAGATAAAATAAAAAAAACCTTGTTTTCAAGGATATTATTTATGCTTTCCTAATATAAATAAAATCGTGGTCATCTTTTCCCCTTCTAATTATATATTTATCATCCTCAACAATAAAAGAGTTAAATATATTTTTCATTATAAAAAATTGTGTTTCATCATTAAATTTTAAATTATAAAAAATTGGATTTGTTTTCCAATTGGTCACATTCATTAACAATAAGTTGTTAATTTTTTTATTAAATAAAGAACTAAAAATTGTACACTCTCTCCGAGCAGTACTTGCTTCTCTTCTGATTCCATCATCTCAAGACTCAAACTACCTTAATCAATTCTACAAAGTGGTAAGGGTGCACAAGTTTGATTTAGAGGACTATAAATAACCTTATAATAACAATAATAATGATAATATACAGATCAAAGTACTTGGTAGATGAAAATTGACAGAATTGGACTATGCAGCCAATTCTTTCCTATCCTTCTAATAAATCCAAAAGATGAAATGTTGAAAGAGTTGTTATCTTTGGGAGCAATTTGTAAAAGTCCAGAAATCTCAGTAAGTCACTGTCACTTATGTTGAGTGTCAAATTCTGTGATCCCCATCAGCTGTTGCCTGAATTTGAGAAGCATACTGAAGGTTCCAAAGGACATCCTCAATAGATGGTCGGTTCCATGACTCAGGAGATATGCATTTATTTGTTATGGAAATCACAACAAAAAGAGATTCTTTTGAGCAAGTAGCTTGCACAACGGGGTCCACAATCTCTTTCCATCCATCCTGACTATTGAAAGATGCCTGCAAAATGGAGTGTGCTAAATTACCTACCTTTAAAAAATTATATAAATTTTAGGGTTAAGTATGACACAAAGTTGAAATTCGTTCATGGCCACATTTTGATCCAAAACTTTAAAAATAAATGAATATAGTCCTTTTAACTCAATATGTGTCAAACATGTGTTTCTTGCTAGCATCTGAATTGTTTATATCATTTGACACGTTTTTACCTTGATGTTAGTTAGAAAACGCGTCTAACATATCAAAAAAATTTAATGTGATTAGATAAAAAGATTGTATCCATTCATTTTTAAAGTTTGAGCACTAAAATGTATCAAAGTTTTGGACAAAAATAAATTTCAATTTTGTGTTAAAGTTCAGAAACTAAAAACATATTTAACCCTAGATTTTACGAGGATGCTTCTGTATTGAAAGTGAATATTAGAAGAACTAATAATAGAAGATTTTATATTTTATATCATTAGAAATCTCTGTCTTAAGACTTGAACTGGTGCTACTTAAGATACTACTTGATGCTATCATTCTTGCAAATAATGGTAAAAGATCTTGGTGCATGTTTGGTTTAGTTTATCTTGAAGATATAAGCACTTATCAACTCGGTTGGTTGGAAAGTTTTGGAAAATAAGCAGTTATTTCTCAAGGTTTAATCGTTTCCAAGCATTTTGTGTAAGACTTGTAGTGAACATGTTTTTTGTGCATACCAATACATTCAACACAGCTGCTTCTCTTTTAGCTGATACTGAAGGTCCAACCAGTGCCTCCAGTAGTATGAATCCAAAGCTATAAACATCATCTTCTAACATTTTCATTTGCCTGAAAGAACATCATGACACAAACCTCAAAGAAGGATCCACCCAAAAAAAAAATATTATCTTTAATAATGAAATTCTTCTGCTAAATGTATGTTAAGTTATCCAATTTTTGTGTAGCAATAATGTTGGGAGAGAAAACATTGGATCTTGAAAGGATTATGAAAGAAAAGAAACAAAGGCATATGATATGTGGAAATTCTTACCACGAATTAGGACTTTCTCCATTTACCTACAAAATAGAAAAAAAAAAAAACATAAACAAGGTCTTGCAAGAAGAACACAAATAAAGTGAAAAACAAAAGAAAAAAAAGAGTGCAATCATACCCCACATGCATCAGCTTCTTCTGATATAATGGACAATCCATAGTCACTTAACTTTGCCATCCAATTCTCACTCAGCAAGATATTGTCACTCTTAAGTCGATTTTTGAAGAAACCAGGTATCATGCCAGTGTGTAGAAAGTGGACAGCCTTAGCAATGTTGATTAGCACTGATAATCTCTCTGACCAATTGAAAACCTTGCCAGAACTATCTCCTGAACATGCAATTTGTCACACTTAAATTTAGTTCTCAGTATAAACACCTTCACAAACTAGTTGGTGGGGACCAGGGATTTACTTTCAAATTTCTAATGCATATTATATTACAATTTGAGGGTCTGAATGCAAGTTGGAAAACAGATACTTTGAATAGATTATAAAGCTATTTTAATATTCCAAGATGCCATTATCCACTTAGCACAGCTACCACATGGTATTGACAGAAAACAAGAAAAGAAAGCCATAATATTAAACCCCATTTCCCATCAGAGATACACCACCACACTCTGCTACAATACAAGGAGGATATTTTCATATTTCTTGTAAACTTCTGCATTTACTTGTCAGAATAATGTCATTCATGTGAAAACCACTACTTTAATGTATAGTTAATGGCTCGTACTTTGATATTCAGACACTTTTTTTTTAATTAAGAAACGAAGTAATGTTCAGACATGGCAGGTGAAAATGCCATACTTCACAGAAGTTAGTTGTAGTACTGACTAATGAAAGAGTTTGATATTCACATAATATTTAAGACATGAAATGGTGGATTCAACATAATATTTGACTAATGTTCTGCTTTTAGACGCTTGTATGATAATGATACTAGTTTAAATGACTTCGGATTTTAGTAACTATTGATAAAGTGAAAGAAACAGTATACTCTTACCAGAGAGATAAGTTTGAAAAGTCCCATTTGGCACATATTCATAAATGAGAAAGACATTTGTCTCATTATTCTCTCCTACAACACCATCAATGCAGTGACCAAGAAGGGATACCAAATGAGGGTGACGGAGCTTTGCAAGCAAATCCAACCTCAGTTTGAAATTTCTAATTGAATACTTTTTTGACACAGGCAGGGACCTTATTACAATCTGTATCCCACTCTGCAATTTTCCTCTGTAAAGCTGCAAAAATTGGGGAGAATTTTTCATCAGTATCTCATCTGACAAAAAGAAAGATAGATCATTATAGATTAGTTGTTGTTCAAATATCAAAACCCAAATGCCACATTCAACAACTCAACTCTCAACAACTTAACTCTTGTTTTGAAAATAGGATATGATATGGACATTACCTTCCCATATATATTTTCACCCATAAAAGTAGAGTTATCAAAGTTATTTGTGGCTTCCTTTAGCTCTTCCAAAGAATATGACCTACATGTGGGAAGGTCCTCTCTGCCTAACTTTGCAGTTTCAGAAATATACCCTGAAAATAGTAACCCCAAAGGGAAAAATAAAATATGAAGTTAATGTACATAACCCACAAATTTTCATATATGCATAAGTGTATGTGTATCCATATTTTCATCTAAGGTTTTGAAAAACAGTTTTCATCCAATGTCAATGCAACAACAATTGCATCTACATCAGCTATATTTGTCTACACTGTCCTACAATATTCAGCATTGTGACCACAATTTAAAGCCTTGTTTTGGTCCATTTAAGAATGAAGAAAACGTACTTGCATTTGTGACAAGCTCAGAGGAGAACCCTGCCGCGTAGCTGCTATCTTGAACTGTTTTATGCAATAGGTGCTGCTCTGACACACCTCGAAGGAAGAACTTCTTACAAGTTATGACAATGATCATAGCCAAAACCACAGAGATTAAAAGAATTCCTAGAATGACACCAACAAAAATTCCAACTCTATATGATTTCTTCTTCACATGAGGTTCTGTGCAGTAGGATACTGCATGCTGCTTCTGCACGCTCCCAGATAAACAGTTTCCATCACTCTTAACAACTCTATTCTCTGATCTGGTGCTCAGTGAAGAAGGTAAGTCCCCCACTAACCTATTGTATGATATGTCAACATATCTAAGTTGGCTGCTACATCTTAAGTGACTTTGCAGTGGTCCATTCAACATGTTGGAAGCCAAATTCAAGTAACTGATGTTTGGGAAAGAGAAAAGTTCAGCAGGAGCAGTGCCAGTGAGTGCATTGAAGGAAACATCAAGCTTCTGAAGCCTGTTAAGTTGACCATAGTGCTTGGGAATTTCACCTGAGAAGGAATTTCTGCTGAGGAAAAGAGTAATCAACCCTTTTGGCATTGCTGGCAGGAAAGACTCTAATTTGTTTTCTCCTAAATCTAGCTGTTCCAAGCCACTCAAAGCACTGAAATCTTGCAGCATCCCTGATATTTGATTGCTTGACATGTCAATGTCTTTTAAAGAGGTGACACTAAGGATTGAAGGTGGAAATGGACCCTTCAACCTGTTATTCCTCAAACTGAGAACTGAGAGATTGCTTGATGAATTGAACAAGTTTGGGATGGTTCCATTGAAGAAGTTATCACCCAATCCAAGAATTTGAAGGTTCACCATTGTGCATATCTTAGGAGGGATTGATCCATAAAGATAATTGGAACTCAAATCCAGATGTTGAAGTGCATAGAGTCTGTGAATTCTATCAGGGAGTGGTCCCCACATACCCAAAGAGACAAGACTAAGCACTCTCAGGCTGGTTAACCTTGCCAGAGTAGCCACAAAAGAGTCCATGGAGAAGCTATCTGATAGTGTTTGATTTGGAATGGCAAACCCATCAAAATCTCTACCCTCCGTTGGTTTATCACCCAAGATGGAGAGCTCAGTGACAAAATTGTCCTTGCATGTGACATTCACTTTCCCAGAAGAAGAAACAGAGCAAAGATCTGTCCAACGATCTCTCCAAATTTCCAACAGTCTTGGGTACTCCAAGTGCTTTTTCAACTGAAGAAGAACTTGGGTCTGAGAGGACTGCAACTCAGCACTGCAACTACCCACAAAAAAGACACACCAAACTGAACAGAACAGCAAAACAAAGTCATGAAACCCCATGAGGAAAGTTCTAATCTTCTATTGACACTGCTTCAAGGAGCAAGGACCAACTTGCTCGTGTAAAGAATCCAATGGAAAACCTGTGTTAAACAAATTTAAAAGAAGTCCCGTTAAAATGATTGAAAACTTGAGACAAAAAACCACCCCATGAAAAGATAATGTTAACAATAAAACGAAGATGACTTGCACAGACATTATAATTGACCGATACCTCATACGAGCTTAAATATCTTTGACCATATGAATTGTTAAGCAGAGTTAGTTGTGCAAACATTAATGAACAGAATGTGGCAAGATAAGCTTTGGCTATGACTATGAATGAAGGAAAAGTAGTGTATGAGGGTAAAGAAAAAGAGCAACATTAATAACATCTGGGCAAAGCTTTCTCTTAAATAGGGGGAATCAGATGCAAATCAGTATTAAACAAGAGAAAGATCAAGCAGTGATCTTTGCTCAGAATCCGAGATACGAAAGTGGGGTACCTGAAGTTAATGCATTTACTGCTTCCACATGGTGCTCTTCCCACTGTGCTCTCTCCACCAAAGAGCAATAATGGGGGTGCCAGAGGAGAAGGGTAATACGAAACGATCTTCTGAGAGAAAAAGTAGGAGGAGGGAAAAGAAACTGTTCTGATGAGAAGAAACAAAGTACTAACTACATAATATGTTATTTCAGCTAAAGTTCAAACACAGACGACACATCCAACCAAGCTTTTTATGGTTTCTAATTCAACACTTTACAAATAAAGGATATTGGTGAAATTTGAGGATTTCTTGGGTAAGATGTTCTGGCCAATAAACATGGAACATCATAAGTTGTTATGTGTTAACAGCAGAAAACAAACAAATAAAACATGGTGTGATGGGCCATGTGATATACTATATGCACTTATGTTGTGGTTGTGGTATGTATGAATCCAACAAACTAGAGGTGCCATGCTATATTGGGGCCCACAATCATTGTAGAACTATGTCTACATCTGTAAGCTTCTTTGCCATTTTCTGATTTTTGCATTACTTGGGATTCAGGGAACTGCAAGAATCTGCACTGCACATTCAGATTTATTTGAGTTTTTAGTTGATGAAAACCTACATGGTAACGGACTTAGCATTTCATTAGTTGATATTCAATCAAATTATTATTGATGGTGAGTGTTGGCTTAGGTTTAATTAAGTTTTAAATTTATTACAAAATTTATGTACTTTTAATTGAGCTTTTATTATATTTTTCAGTTAAGTTTATATTCTTTAATATTATTGTTTTAATTGAGCTTTTATTATATTTTTCAGTTAGGTTCTTATCCTTTAATATTTTTGTTTAGGTTAAATTATCTTATTCACCGTGAAACATCTTAAATCGATTTTTTTTTATATATTTTAATTTTAATGGAATTAGGTGTTTTATGTTCTGACCGTACTACCAACCTTTAACATGTAGAGAGGTATCAGTATTAATTCGTGATTTTATTTTTTTTTCAATTGTTTTAAAACAAAAAATTGTCATTCATTAAACTAAAATCATGCCTGCTACGTTGTGTCACGCCGATTATCATTGTTTTAATTTCAAATTATTCGTTATATTTTTATTTTGTTTAATTTTAATCTCGTAAGGCTCATTTATATTTTTGACTTAATGTTTAAGGGTTACCTCAATCAGTTGGGGGTTTAGGGCTAGCTCATGGAGTGTCCAAGCCCCTAAAGCAGCCTAACCCCCTCGTTTTTCTCACTTTGCAAAAACAATACCTTACTTCAAGTTTTCTTTAAGGTCGTGGGTCCAAGTATTGTCTTGCCTTTGAGCTTTTATTTTGAATACAGTAGATCCCTTATGCTATTTTCAGGAGCAGATCATTTATATGGCAGGGAGGGGCCATAGCCCCCCAATATTTTTGAATTTTTTTTTAAAATTATATGTATATTTTTGAATTTTTTTTAAAATTATATGTATATTTTTTAATTTTTTTTAAATTATATTTATATTTTTGAAATTATTTTAAATTATATATATCTTTTAAATTTTTTTTATATAAAATTATATGTAGTATATTTTAGAAATTAATGAAAATTAAATTGTGTGACTTTTTATTTTTATTTTTATAAAACACAACCTTTAATCTTAACAAAGTTGGTCATCTAGTTTTTTTTAGTTTCAATTTTGGTTTAGATTTTTGAAAAAGTTGATGCAATTTGATTATTTTTATTAAATTTTTTGAAGCGAATCAAAAGATTTTTCATCAAAATTAACACTTTGATTATGTTAATTGCACCAACAAAACAAAACATTCTTATTAACTGTTTCAATTTTCAACAAATTGAGACTAAAAAAACATTAGACAACCAACTTCACATTTCTGGACAAATAAAGAAACAAAAAAAATCATTAAACCAAATATTTATTAATATATTTTTTATTTATTTCTCTTTGTCTTTCTAATTTTTCACAAATTGTATTCATCTCTCATTCTCATATTTTTTTTTTGTTTTTGAAGAAAAAAAATTAGACACAAACTCTTTTTTTTTTTCTGATTTCTCATTTGTTTTCTTTCTTTCTTTAAAAAAAAGTATAATTTTCTATCGTCTTACCTGATAATAAAATATTAGTTTAAGAGTTATTAACATGATTTTTTTATCTTACAAGCCTTTTGAAAATTCATTTTTTAGGAATATATAAGAAAAAAATGTATTCTAATATTATTTTGAAAAAAAAAAATTATATAGAAAAATAAAATAATAGATTTATTTATTTTTAAATGATTAAAGGGAAGCTATTCGTGAAGATGAAAACAGATACATTCCACCTTGTTCCTGCAGAGAACAAACAAGAGATTAGACACAAGCGTCACCTTACCATGTAGTCCGTTATCTCTTCAGTTAGCCTCTTCCCGGTCAATACGTGTCGGCTTGGACCCAGGAGGGGTTACCTGTAGAAGGGTCTCCGAAGCTCAAGTTAGTCAAAGCTCTCAGAGAGTCAAATCAGTGATTAATGAATGCGTACCTTTAATTACTGGGGTCCACGTGTATTTATAGAGCATTAAATGACGTTTGACCATTTCATGGGCTGGGTTTTGACTTGGGCTCTAGTTTGGGCCATGCATGGGCCTGGGCCCCAATCAGGCCCTTGAAACCTATTGAAGGCGGGACATCGATGTTAGCTAACGTTCTAGGCAAGTAGTCGGTCTCGACCGGCTACTTACCTAGATGGCTTGTGCTGGTGGTATCCGGGTACTAGATACTAGGTGGTTTCGATGTGTATACTGTTTACTTGGTTGAGTTTGGTTAGGTACGGTACACACCTCTTTATATATTTTGAAACATTATACTAATAATCTAATCTAATAATCCAATTGTTTAGTTTAAAGAATTATTTTTTGAAACATTATACTAATAATCTAATTTAATGATAAAAAAATTATATTATTTTGGCCCCTCCAAAATTTTTGGTCAAGATCTGCCACTGGCTATTTTGTTATTGATATCGTGGTGTGGCTTAGTTTCCTCTAAGTATTTTTGGATAACGAGTGACATTAACACTCTGAAACTTACTTTTTACTTTGCTCATTATATTATATTGTGTGATGTTTCATTTAATTACATTATTATTTAAATGAGACGTTACAAATCTCATTTAAATTAAATAATTTTATCTTTAAATTGAATTCAAATTTAATTTTTATATAAGTATTATACAAATATTTTTATTAAAATTAATATTTTTATTAAATAATTTAACAAGATTAAATTTATTTATATTTTACATTAAATTTTATTTAAAATTGTTTTTAAATTTTAAATTTATTTGTTTTAAATTATTTAAAATTATTTGAAAATTTTACATATAAATTTACGAAATTATTACTTTTTAATCAACTCAAAACTATTTTTATTAAAATTATTGAATTTTACATAAATTTTTTTAAATTAACCTCTTTTAATAAAAAAACGTATTATTCGCCATGGTCAAATTGATATAGTATAATGATTTTAACTATGGACATTAATTATATAAATAAATATTTTTATAAAATTTGAAATGAACTTCATAACGAAATGTCTTTTTTTTCTCTAATATGTATCCTTTTTATGTATGAACATAGGTCAGTCCGGAAGTCAATTCCAACAATAAAGTCAAATAAAAATAAATAAAATAATAAATATACAGTAATTGAGAAAGTATTTATTTATATTATTTAATAAATTGTTAAATTTTATGGGTATTCGACTGTGTATCTATATTGATCTTAATCTTTTAATTAATTGTTTAATTATTTTATTAGTAGTTTAAGTATATAAATTGCATTATATATTATATATGATTATTGAGGATAATTTTTAATAGTTCAAAAATTTCTTAGATTATAGTGTGAGATCCCCTTTTTATTTCTGCTCTAAAGTTAGTGGGCTGCCTTATAAGTGGGCCTAAGGCCGGCCCAACAAATAAAGTCACTAGGTCTGCCCTAAACATTTCACTTCTTCACATTCTCAGAAAACTATTGTCCTTGTCTTAGAGCAGCAGCCGCCTTTTACTTCCGCTAGGGTTCCGACGTTCTTCCGATCCACGTTTCATCTTGGCCATAGTTCTGCTCACGTAAGTACTATTTCACCTTATCGCCTCTGTCTAGTGTAGTTTTGTAGTCATAGTGGGAAACTCCATAATGACTCGTTTAACTTGTTGTTCCAGTTCACGAGTCGGGTTCCAGAGTTGCTGTGCTCCTTGTTTCAGTGTAGAAGTCCCGTGCAAACCCATTTCCAGGTAAGGGAAGCTAGAACCCTCCGGTTTGTTTGGTACGAGTTTGCTATTTTATGTGGCTGGTGATCTCCTTGTGTTTGCCTGTTGATATGGATGTATGATGCGGTGGGATTGTTGCTTGTGGTATGTATTCGCGTCTGTTGCAAGTGAAAACAGTGGCGGGCACTGATAAACTCGCCCAAGCGAGCTAGTCTCGCCTAGGCGAGATTAACAGAGGCTCGCCTAAGCCTTTTCTCCACGAATGGTCGCCCAGGCGACCTACTGTGGTTTTTGAGTGAGCGAGCATCTCGCCCAGGCGAAAGGGGTCTCGCGTAAGCGAGATCCCGCATGTGCTCCTGCTTCCCTTTTTGAGCCCTCGCCTAGGCGAAGGGGGCTCGCTTGAGCGAGCACGTCTCGCCTGAGCGAGCACGTCTCGCCTGAGCGAGACCCTTCAGCCTGAGCGAGGGGTTGGGCCAGATAGTGTGGTGGTTGGTTGTGTGTTTGCTCTCTTATGATTGGAATTGCTTGGGTATGACTGCTATGATGAAAATACATGTACACATGTATGGTTATATGCCTAACGAATTGAT
>Ga0214545_1003134_pt1 | contig 31760 bp, 20 predicted proteins | sample CNSS4metaG_FD_160064 | JGI IMG/M metagenome (GOLD analysis project Ga0214545, IMG submission 160064) | Root nodule microbial communities from cowpea collected in UCLA plant growth center, Los Angeles, California, USA - CNSS4 | ecosystem: Host-associated > Plants > Roots > Nodule | place: USA...
AAAAAGCACCTAACTAGAAAAAGTTTAAGTCTATTACAATAAGAATCTTTAAACATAAACTATATTGTCTTCAATATCTTCAAGTGTTTTCTTCAGCATCTTTATCATCATCAAAATCTTTTAATCATTCTTTGTCAACACATTTTATGGGAATTCAAAAAAAAAAATATCAAATTTTCATGAAATTAAATTTTACAAATTTTTATAGAAACTTTTTAGAAATTTTCTACCAGATAATGAAAATTTCCGATAATGTAATTTTTAACTAAAAATATATTTTTAATCATTAGTTTGCAAATTAAATTAAAATTTGTATATAGATTAGTATAAATTATTGTAAATTGTTTTAGTTGAAAATTAACACAGAAATAAAAAGAAAATATATGTTTAAAGTCTCGTCCTAAATAAAGTAATAAACACGACCGAAAATATATAAGACCGAAAATATATAAGATAATTAGCTAACACGTATTCAACAATAGACTTGGAGATGACAAATAAACTCGTGGGTATGGTTCGATCCGTTTTGACAGTGAATTCTCGTATTGAATGGGGATGGGGATGTACATATCCTTGTCATAATATTCGTCCCCACCATATTTTCGTTTTTGTTTAAATTATTAAAATATTCACAATTAATTAAGTAACCATATATATATACTTTTTATTTCTTTTAATTATTTAGTTTGTCATGCACTAAAAAAATATAAAATTTTAAAGAAGGTTTATTACCTGAGGGTGTAATAACCTCTGATAAAGAAAGAGAATATCAGAGGTTTTAGAAACTTCAAAAGTGTTAGGGGGTTTTCAAATAAACTCCGGTAACATATTTAGGTTTCACCTTACTTTTTTTCATTTCCCTATTTCTTGTAACTTTTACAATTTTCAATTTGACTATTCAGCTCTTCTCTCTTTACTGTGTACCTACGAGGAAGACAAGACGAAGAAGCTTTCGTTCTTCTCTGCGTGCCTTTCACCGTTATTCTTCACCCTCCGTGTTTGAGTATATTTCTCTCTCAATTTCATCTTTCTAATATCGTCTTAGTTCTCTCTCAATTTCACCTTTCTAATTTCGTCGTCCCATTTTAAAGATCTCATTCCGGTTATGTGTCGCTGCTCTCGATTTTTGAATTGATTTCAGTTTCTCTCTTTCTCATGCCCTAACTCTGTTCTTTCCCTAACTCTTTCAATTTCCATAATTTATTTTGGGTTTCCTTCTTGATTTTTGTGTTTCCATGATTAGTCAACACACTTTTTCTAGCATTTGGTACCTTTCCACTTATCTTAATTCTTATCATATACCTCACGTATTTAGTTTGTTGTCTTTGTAAATGAAAGACTTTGATTGGTTGTTCATACATTGTTTAATGAACCAATAGGCAATGTTTCTCATCGTTGGGGACTGATTATAAGATATGCTAAAAAAATTCATTTTCTGCATATAGACTCATTACGAGACAACAGGCCTTGAGATCTGTAGAGACTCAGGGGAAAACATTGATGCTTTGGTTGCAGGGATAGGAACTAAAGGATTAATAACATGTGCTGGAAATTTTCTCAAGCAGAAAAACCCAAACATCAATATTTTTTTTTTCTTAGTCAGGTTTATAAAAATGTCATAGTAGGCATTCCATAGAGTGGGAAATAGCGTGCTTGATAAAATAAAGGTAGGTGAAGAAGTCAAAGGTGTGATTTTCCTGAGAAAAAAACCAGTCAAAATCAATCATGATGTTTATACAAAATATGTGTTAGAAATGTTGTGTGAGATAACCATACAAATTATTTTTGATTTTGTAAGTGGTGTACTATTTATTTTGTTGGTGCTTTGGATCAAGTGAATCATGCATAAACCCAAAAGGGATAAATTTTTGTCAAAGCCAAAGAAGAAAAAGGAAAAGGTTGGTTGCCTACTCTGCTAAAAAGCCAAAGTACTTCCTACAAACAATTTTAGAGCATGGCAAGTTTTTCTTCACTTTGCTGAGTGGGATATGATGTTTTAGGATTAGCAATAGATGCCAAAAATTTCTTATACATGTGTTTCCCTTTCCTTTCACAAGGTCAGGTGCATGTGCAATTTACACACTTTGATTCACATGCTCCTTAAACCACCCTCTGACTACCCATACAATTTGGGTCCATTCACATGCATGGATTACTTTTAGAATATTTCTAAGAAACATGTTAAAAAGAAATATTAACTCCTAATGAACAATTTCAAACATATTGACACCCTAACAAAGTAAATGCAGTTGTTGCTAATCACTTGGAAAATGTTTTGGAACTTAGAGAGAATCTTAGAACTTGAGTACTTGAGCTTCCATGCATCTTCATTACCTCACATGCTTTCGACTCTATGATAAGGTTCTACATAAGGTTGGAGCTGAAAGAGCAAGTGTCACTACAATAATTGTAGATTCACTTGGAGCCAATTATAGAACAGTTTGGGCTTTGAGCAAATACTTCCCAAATGCCAAAACTTTTGGAAAAGGCTAGAGCTACCGCTGTAATATTTTTCTATTAACACTTGTACTATTAATCTTATGATAGCATTTCTTGTGTATTTATGTCTGTTCCACTTGTTTTTCAGGTTGTCCAAGAGACCTTGGAACCAAGTCTTCAACTAGTTGTTATGGTTCTCGCTCAAGTAACTATCATATTGTTTACCTAATGAGTGAACTTTTTATGTCCTAATACCTATCTGAGAGGAATAATTGTTCTACTTTAAACTTTATCAAGAATAATGTACAGAGAAATCCCCAAACCAAGGAGGATAGTTTTGTTATAGATAATTTTTCTGTTCTTTTCTTTATAAATCCTTCAATATATGAGTCTTTGCCTTACCAGAGACATACCAAAGCCATCCTAGTGCTTGATTCTAATGAAAATGAATAAAAAACCTAATAAAGAAAAAAACAGTAAAGGTTTAATAAACGAAATAAACCCACTAGACTATTAAGGCAAGGAAAAGTGGTTCTCTCAAGAGATAGAAAATGGGAGTTTTATTTTGTCATGTTAGTTAAATATTTAAAGTTTTAGTTCTTCCCAGCTGTTAGCTAGCTCTTGGAGTTGTCCATGATAAATTGAATACATCTTTCTTTGGCTGACAATTAGGCCTTGTTTGTTTATTGTTTCCAAAAGCTCTTTCTGTTCTCTAAAATTTGTCTCTAAGCACATTTCACAATGATCAATTCAAGCACATTCTGGTTTTGTTGGAAGTGATCTTTAACCCAGCCTAATTGTGGCTTCTTTAGGTGGCCTTCATTGTAGCTTCTGGTACCATTTTACTTTCTGTGCATTTTATCCCAGAGATAACTTCTATAAGTGTTTGTTAATTTACAAGTTAATGTTTTGAACCTGAATTAATCTCTAAACACAAATTCTAAGATGTTTTAGGACCTCTCTAGATGAACTTCTTTTATAAGAACTTTTGAGAGAGAAATAGGAAGAAAAAAATTGAAATTGACTTTTTCATAAGTTAAAATTAGTTTATGCATATGATAGTTTGTAGAAACTACTATCTTATATAACCTCTTCAAATATTTTATTTTTAATTTGTACTTAAGCTAATTTTAGTTCATTGAAAATTTAAGTTTATTTTCTATTTTTTTCTCTTAAAATTTTTATGGAAAAACTCATCTGAACGAACTTGGCAGAAACTTGTCTCATAATATAAGCGGTTGAAGCAAACAAAAAAGAGGATGAGTAATCTTGCTTAAAATCCTTATGGAAAAACTCATTTGAACTCACCACTTGTTTTTCCAACTGTAGATACTTCTAGTTATGTTGGACGTTGACACCAACAATCAAAAGCTAATTGAAGACCACCTTGGTGAGTAAAATCTGTTCTTTTCGATCTGTTGAATACTTATGTTGGACGTGGGCATGTCTATTTGAAGATTTCAGTTAATTGTTTTTATTATATAATTCCGCATAGGAAGATTATTTTCATGGATGCCTATATGTTTTGGTCATACTTGTATCTAACAATCAGTCTTGCTTCAAGCAAACCTGTATAATTTCAAGAATACTTTTGAAATTTTAATCCAAACACATTCTTAATCTGAATGGCTTTTGAGCAGAGAAGTACGTGCTTTTGTGTCTTGAATTGTTTACAAGGCTTTTTTAATATACATATATATATATATATATATATATATATATATATATATATATATATATATATATATATCTGATGGCCAGAAAACTAATGAAACTTCGTTGATCATGATTGTGATTCTAATGAATGTTACTAATAATGATTTTTTTTATGTCAGGTGTTTGATCAAGGGAGTGTTCCTAATGAAGAAACAAATGATTCAGAACAAGATTAAGATTGATAGTAAAGAATGTTATATTAGACTTTTACTATTTTACTTTTATGAAGAAACAAAGATATTGTAATATTCTATTAGTTTGAACATCTAAATTTTATTGTTTACCTTGAACTTATAGACAAAGTTCTTGTTTTTATAAATGTTATATCTAGTTATAAACATGTATCAAAATTTTAGAATTTTTGCTTTTTATTTGAAATGTTTTAGGAAATATGTGGATTAAAAAGGTGCAACAAAAAAAATTAAAGGCGTTTAAAACACCAAGTTAAAGTCATCTAAAAATAATGAATTGCATTATAGGGGTGAAAAACCTCACCAGAGATTTAAAAACGTTGAAATTGATTGAAATTGAAAACCATAGAGGTTTGACAAACTTTCGTAAAGTATCAGGGGTTCTAGAACCACCAGTAAGTAGCGGGGGTTTAGAATTGCCGGTAAGTAGCAAAGGTTCCAGAACCGTTGGTAAGTAGCGGAGGCTCTAGAACAGCCAGTAAGTAACGGAGGTTAAGAACTGTCGGTAAGTAGCAGGGGTTCCAAAACTGCCAGTAAGTAGCAGGAGTTGAAGAACCGTCGGTAAGTACTACTTTACCAAGGGTTGATGAAAACCGACGATAATCCGTTAACGACGCTGGCTTTTCTAGGGGAAAACCAAACCGCGAGTAACGCCTTTAGTGGAGGTTAAAACCGACAGGAATGCAAAAAATAACCTCCATTAAAAATTATTTCTCTTGTAGTGATGAAACGCATTCACATCTCCAATATATTTTTCATCTTATCATAACCTTTTTATAATTATGTTAAAATGATGTATGTCAATTAAAAACTTTTTATGTCTCATATTTGAATATTTCTATTATTTTTTTAATATTTTTATTTATTGTATATTTTCCTTTTACATGAGTATGTTTAATACTCTTAATTTAAGTGTTAAATAGCATAAACCTTTCATTTACTATATAATATTAAAAAAAATTCTTTACTTATTATTATTAATTTTTGTTTCATTTAAAGAACCCTTTTGTTTTGCTAAAACAATTTTCGTTATTTCTCAACCATTGAGTATATATATTGATATTTAAAAAAGAGATTCATTAGAATTTAAAAAATTAAAGTCAACAATCATTTAAAAAATATTTTAATTTGAATATTTGTTTTCCTTTTATATTTTTCAAAAATATTTTTAAATTTTAATATTTGTCGTTTGTAAATTTAATAAATGTTTTGGTTCTTATCAAATTTTATTTGGTATTCTAATCTAAAATGTAAACAATTATAATTTATTTCAAAGTATTTGGTATCGAAGAAACAACCATCCTCCTAATATTGAATATTTGATAATATTGTGTTTGGGTATGGGGATGGATGAATTTTTGCTACGGGGATGGGTATGGGATAGCGAAACACGTCCCTGTCCCGCCCCGTTGCCATCCCTAAACAAACTTGAACATACATGTACTAATCAGGAATTGATTTCTATTAGAAATGATAGTGAACTGGCTCACAACTTTTTTTCATTATCTTTTTGAAATTATTTTAAATATTTATTTATGAAATTTATTTATGTATATAATTATAAATAAATATTTAAAATATACTTAATTATATAAATATTTTCTATATTTTAATAAATCAATTAATATTTTTAATTAAATAAATTAAAATAATTATTATATTTACATATTAAATTACTTTATCATAACTAATAATTAAAATTTAATTTATAAATATTAATGATTTAAATTATAATAGTAATGCATATTTTCATTTCTAGAAAAATATAATATAAAAAACTTAATTTTTTAATTATTTTTAATTTTAAAAATTAAAAAATGGAAACGGGCTAAGGGTGAGTTAATCCTTCTTTGGCCCACCAATCTAGTGAGTTAAGTGAGCAAGGTCAAAGTGGGTAGGCAGAATGAAAATTTCAACCCACACCGTCTTATTTTGGCGGGCGGCAGGCTGCCCATTGGACCTAACCCACTTTGCCACGTATACTAATTAGTAGTAATTAAGCCAATGTAATTGAAACTGATCATTCATCCAAAATAATGATAATAACTTCTATCACTACAAAAAATATATTTTTTATTAGAGATTTATTTTTAATATATATAAAAATGTTTCTGGATAGAATCAAATTATCATACAAAGTATTGTATTATCATTTTGCCGAAAATTTTGAAGACAAAACATATCCCAACAAGCAACAAGAGAATAATAGTATACTTGTAGGATAATTTAGTTCCATGAAAAAACAAAACCATTAAAAAAATAAAAGGATTTCTATAATTTATTTTGACCTTTACAAATTATATATTATTTTAAGATTTAGGTATAATTTTAAATTTGTTGAAAACTTTGCTCCAACTTTATTCTCGCTATTTTTTCACGTTTCTATTATTTTTGGCATTCTTCTTTCTCACCTTTCTTCAGTTCTTTTTCTCTCTTATAAATATTTTAGGTTTCTTCTTCAACCCATTACTTCTTGTTCACCACCATCTTCATTTGTTTCAAAATTGTTCTGATTGCTTTTGAGGACAAGACTTCCAAGCATCAATTACTCAGAATGACTACTTGTAAATTCTTTCTCGTCACCTCCATCTCCGTTTTTGGAAATTTGGCTTTGAGATTGTTGATTCAGTATTTTTTTCTTCTCCCTAATCTTCTGATTGCGATTGATTATTTTAATAATATTGCTTTGAGCGAGAGTTGCCAAGTTGAGCGAGAGATGGATTATTCATATCAAATTTTTTGTTTATTTTGTTATAAATAATTATTCTCAGTTTTCACTATTCATATCTACTATATATCTAAGACAATGTTAGTGTAGGTAAATTATTGAAATACACATTATATTTGATTGACACGTGTATTAAATTCAGGTTATATTTGTCTTTTTGATATAGTGTTGTTTTGCCGCTGAAAAACTTTAATTGTTGATTGACATTGGCTGACAGTAGGACCCTTCTTCTTCAAGGCAATCAAGTTCCTCGAGGTAATTTATTTTTTTCTTCTTCCATTTTCCTTCTTCTTCTCCTTCTTTTGTTTTCCTTCTTCCTCTTCTTCAATGCTTCTTCTTTCTTCTTCCTCATACCAACCTAAGTCTGATTTTTTTTTTTGTGATTGTTGTTGTTGAAGGTTGACAGAAGTTTGGTTGGTGTAGGTAATTTATTCTTCTATTTCTTGATTTCATTTTTCTTGTTCGTGGATATTTTTTCTTTCTTCTTCTTACTTTGTTAATTTATGTTTACTTTGTGTTCATTGTAAAGGTCAAAGATTTAATTTTTCCAATGTTTTTCGTCTTGTAGAAAAGGTTCATGTTTTTGTTTTTAAAAGTTTTTTTTAACAAAAATCTTTAACATGTTTTGTTGCTTTTGATGGTGGTTGTAGTCATTATTTTATACTTGGTACAGCTATTATTGTGGGTTGAAGAAAAGGTTAAAGTTTTCGTTTTTAATAGGTTTTTTTGGAAAAGTTGTATACCTGATTATGATGATGTTTTTTGTTGGTGGTCTTCGTCTATTTATGTTTGGTGAAGCATATATGGTTTTTTATATTTTGAAGTTGTAATGTTTTTGTGTGCTAAAACGTATGATCTATTTTATTGACATATATATTAGATGGCAAAGAAATTTGATATGATCAAGGATATTGATTGAAAAGGGAAACTTTGAAACTTGTTGTTAGAATCGTAGATTTGTGGTTTGTTGAATCATGGGATTGCAAACGAAATAAGGAGATGGTTCTGACAGATCAAAAGGTAATGTATCATTCCATTGTTTATATGCATTATATATTTTGTATTTTAGAAAAATATATATATATATATTTAACGTTATATGCATGATTATGCTAGTTAGGGTGATGTTATCCATGCTATGATTAAAAAGGAAGACATTAGTACGTGGGAAGACAAGCTAAAGGAGGGAGAAAGTTAAATAATGCATAACTTCAAAATCTTAAAGAACATAGCTCAATATAGAGTTTGCGACCATCCCTTTAAGCTATTATTTATAGGAGCAACGTTTGTACGACTGCAACCAATTGTCGGCATACCTGCAAAAGTTTGGAAGTTCAAAAGTATAAAGGATATCATTGATGGACAATATTTTGCAGATTTGTTGGTTGGTAAGTTTTTTGTCATTCATTCATATATATGTCCTATTTAATTTGTTATGTTCATTTACTTTTTAATTTTTCCATGTTAGATGTCATTTGTATGGTGGATAATGTGGAGGAGAAACCTTGTGCGAAAAATGTTGTGTTTGATAGAGCAGTTTTAATATATCGGTTTAATGTTGTTTTGAAGTTGTTGTTTTTATTTTATTAATTTAGTGGTGCGTCAATCAGTTGCACTCTATGGGAGTCATATTGTATGAGATTGGTTAGTTATTGGAGGGAAAGTCGTGAAACACCTTATCCTGCTATTATTCTTACTCAGGAAAAGATAAAGGCTGCATTAGGTTTTATTATAGTGACAAAACTTTTTTATATTCTTTATTTGTTTCGAAGGTAATGTGCATAATTTGTAAATTAATTTAAATTATTTTGTATAGGTCCATGGCCAGTGTCATTGTCTAATTGTTGGAATGGATCGAAGTTCATATTTGGAGATGATATACCTGAATTGATTGAATTTAGCAAGGAATTTGCAAAGTAATATTTTTATATTAGCATTGTATTATTCAATAAATCTTTATATTTGATAAACACTAACCAATGTTTAATATGTAGAAGTTGTGCTCATGAAATTTTTGAAGAGGGAAGCCAATATAGTGGGTCTTCTCAGATTAGTCATGTTGATAGGTTTATGTATAAAATTGTTGTTAAAAGTGTTTCAGAGATTCTGACTGTGATAGAGGTATTTTGCAAACTTTTATAAACAATTTTTGTTATTATTAACCCTTCTTTTATTGGTTTAGGAGATTTCATGCGTAACTGTTGCACATACACTTAAATTTAACTTAGGAAATGATGGTTGGAGTTATTTGATTTGTAAGTTATGCACGAAAAGAACACATGAAGTTGGTTCTTTTAAGTGTTTGAATTGTGATGGTTATAGTGAGTATCCAAGAATAAGGTTAGTAATACCTGCCGAATATAATGATTTTAGTAATTCGTAACAGATGTGTAATAGTTTGCCTATGTTACAATCTTATTTATGATTGAATATATGTTTGTAGATACAAGCTTGGAATTCAAGTGACTAATGGAAAAAAGGTTGCTAACTTCATGCTTTGGGACTAAGATTGCATCAATCTAATTGGTGTATTTGCTGGTAATTTGCGAAAAAAAATGATTAAGGTAGTACAACTTTATTTTTCCTCCAATAAGATAATAATGTGAAAATCATACTAATATTTCATTTCATGTTTCTTTTTGTATGTATTAGGATGGTGAGGAGGATCTTAAGTGTTTTCTAGAGGATCTAAACGTTATTTTGGAGTGTACTTTGGCTTTCAAGGTTAAGCTCCAACGAAATAACCGACCTGCTTCAGTAGTGAGAGTTTCAAGTGATCGTGAAATTATAGCTCACATTAGTAGTCTTCTTGGACAAACTGAGGTTGTAATTTTAATTATTCGGTATTGATTATGTCAAATATTGGTAATAGAACTGAAAAGAACCTGATACTGAGAAGTCGTTAATGAGTAGATTTTAAGTTTACAGTGTTCACTAATACCAATGTTAGTGGTTTCTATGTTTTAATTGTATGTGAAATAATGCAGGCAATGGTTACTAGAAAACGTATCAGCGGCAATGACTTTGATATACATACTCATATTGGGAGTTCTTTAGTAAGTATTTAAATGAGTCGTACCGATGGTCCGATAGAAATTTATAAATTTGGATGTAAACTTTTGTAGGCAATGGAACTTGCTGAATGTAGTGACAATGTTGTATGTGACGTATCTGCTGATACTGATAGTTCATTAGTAAGTATAATTTCACTACAATTACCATACTACTATTACTCGACACTTGGAAGCTCTAATATAGATTGATGGTGGTAATTGCAAATGTCCTTTTCTAGGACGGCTGATCTTGATCTCGATATTGTTTTATGTGTGATGTCCAGAAAAGATCTATGTACTACTAGTTACCATGAAGATGTAGAAGACATTCCATCAAATATAATGGACTTTGATCTTTTTGAAGACATTCCGTTAGCCAAACTATCAGCTACAAAGACAATGGAGACTATCAAGAAGGAGAAATGATGTTTATATTATGAAAGCCAAGGAAAATATTATAGTAATTTTCTTTAGAAGTTTATGTATGTTTTGTCACAAATGTTTTGACTCCTACAAATGCTACATTCCTAGGTCCTGTTTTGTTTAATTAGAATGGTGAACGCTTTTTAATATTATAAATAGTTTTGACTATGAAAAACGTACAAGAAAGTTGGAACAATATTCATATATTGTGGATGCTATTATATGTTAAATGTATTGATATTTTGAATGTACCAATTTTATTAAATTTTTTAATTAGTGCAAATGTTTTAGAAGTCGTATTTAGCAATTAATACATCATACTGAATTAATATCTTAACTTCTATAAAGTTAACACTAACCTATATTAAAAAAAAAGTATTATACCATTTCATACCTTAACATTTTTCTTGTTTGAAAATAAAACTTTTCCAATGCTTTTAAAGTAAAGGTGGCCCTTAAGATGTGTAATAATACTAAGTTTTGTTTCAACAATTGAAAAGTTACATTTTAGCCTATGCATTAAATTGTGCATATTGAAAAATTCTTCAAAAGACTTTCATATCTTCATTGATAAGACCTGCATTTAATAAGCCTAAAAACGTGAAACACTTAAATTTGACGGAGTAGTACAACATACTAATGCATTAAAGCAATGAAGTTGTTGATTGTTTCCCGCACTAGAAGCAATGTCAAACACTACATTATTAGTTTACTATCTCATGGATAATATAATCAAATCTAAATGTATAAAGTTGGTAGACAAGACACACTAAGGTGAAAAGACTTGCATTTAATAACCATAAATCATGTTTCCCAGTGATATGACTTTATAATGGTGTTAAATTTGGCGGTAAAAATTCAGGATTCATCCATCCATTAACATGCAATCTCGATATGAGTAATGATTATGTAAACAAAGCCTTTAGTGGATAAACTTATAAGAATTTGGTAAATCAAATATGTTCAACATGGTTGAAACACAATGTCCTCTACCTATTCACGAATTGAAGTAGTGACGTTTTTTCTGTTGAGGAAGAAGGAGTATGAATTTTTCTGGAATGCTTTCTAAATTTCGTGTAGAAGTTGTTTCTACGAACTTGATATAAAAGTTATGAAACTTATTACAATGGCTAATAACTTGGATCCATTTTTACCTAATCATATTTATATAAATTAGCAATATTATTTATGAATTGGTATTAAGAATAAGTTTATTAAGGTTTAAAGTATAGTTGCACTTGGTATGATATAATGCGAAATTTGGTAATATATATTTTTAATTTATTCAAAGTTTTTTGTTATTGAAATAATGTACTTAATGAAAATATAAACTACTAGAAGAAAATAATTTAACAATCATGAGAGATAATTAGTAGACACCCTTAATTTAATATTAAAGAACGAGGTCTTCATAAACATACATGCCAACATACCAAAATATATTAATGTTGACATACAAAATATTGGAGATCTGCAAGTCATGAAAATGAAAGAAAAAGACATTGCTCATAGGTCCCATACATTTGTTTCAGACCCCAAAATATTAACAAACACTTCCATATACAAAATCTTCAAAATGTGGATCACGTTCTTTTGGTCATTCTCTACCATAAATCTTATACAATCACCAGCCAAGCCAATCCAACCGCATATGAGATAACACTCAAATGCACTTCTGCCTGTCCAATGAATTTTACAATTCTTGTATTGTGATTGCCTATTTGTCAACACATAGGTTTTCTGCGTCTTCACCAAGCATTCTTTAACAAACTTCGCATCCAGATACTACATTCCAACAAAATTTGTTAAAACAACATAAATATAAACGAAAACTATAAATCTAAACCATACCAAAGAAGATGCTTGAACATCATAAATACTTAATATTTTCTCACAATCAGCAAAACCAACTTGAACTTGGGTGTTGGAGGCACTGGCCAAAGCTCTATTATAAACTATTTCAATTCCTTGGACCGAGAAGATCCTGTGAAGAAAGGTATTGTTTCCTACATAATTTAAATGTAGGAAACAAGTAGAACTCAACCCATAGAATGAAACGTACCCACAAAAACCAAATTATACCATCTTCCCAGCCTCATATGTGTCCATGTATACTTCAAACTTTTCTCACAAAGGATCATACAATTTGACCAACTCATTAAAGAAAACTTTATGCTCACAAAATATTTGGAAGTGATCGGGCAAGGTTAACAACAACTATCACAAGAATCAACAGAAAGCCAATATTAACAACAATATCTATACATTTACACTACAAATTATAATAAAAATGGACTAAACTTGCATATCGTGTTTGGGATGAACTGCACTGTGAATGCTTGGAAAAACCTTAGTGAGGATAGAGGGTTACATGCAAGAGCTTTCTTTCTTCTACCAGAATACTCAATCTCATTTCAATCCAAATCGAACACCCTTATGCGAAAGTATCGATCTCCACAATAAAGAGTACACACGTATCCAACATTGTTAAGATCCTTAAACCACATTATCTCCTGAACCGCATGGATCTGTCTCTAAGCAAGAAGTGTTTCTTCAAACTCTATGTTGATCATGTTTCCTTTCGGATCATTGAAAAAGTTTGTACCCATGAGTAGTGATTTCCCCCATTGTTCATAAAAACCTTCTTCAAACTCTAGACAGTCCTATGACATAGAAAACCACAACGATCCATAAAAATAAAAACTTTGTTCAAAAAATAAAAGAGATGGTTGAAGAAGACGATCACAAAAAAATAGAAACTTTGGTCCAAACAATACATCTACACATAAAACACAGAAAACTTAAAGAAAATGAAAGATGCAAAGGGACCAACCTCTGAGGGTTCCATGACCATGACAGAGTTCTAGTAGAGATTGGTAAAGCTAAAATGCTTCGAAGTAGACATTTGATGGTCAGACCCTACTATAACTGGTGAGGATGACTCCTTTCCTTCTTCCTTTATGAACAACAACAACCACAATGATCCAACTTTCTTTTAAGCAAACTAAATGAAACGTCTCAACCAAATCAAAACACCCTGACCATATATATCAACATGCTTCACAAATACCAGCATGTAGACGTCTCGATAAGACATATAATAACTCCTCATCTGCTGCCACCTCTTCATATTCTCATAAAAAATTTATTTACAATTTAATTATATTCATTCTACCCAATAAATAACGTTTATCATAGTATTTAAATTATCTACTATCAGCTTGAACCCACAATTAAAAACTTAATGACAATATATATAACATTTAATCCACATACGTTAAATTTAAATTTACTGTCAATTAATAAACTTATAAACCAATAATATTTCAAATATAACCAAAATTTAAAAATACATAATATATAACAAAAATTAATTTTATATAATTATATCAATTATATATTTATTTAATCAATATAATCATTACATATACTTAAATTAACAATTAAAGTCTTTAAAATCATTTAATTATAAATAATTGATTTATACAATAATATTAAAATCTGTTCTCAAAATAACAAAATTTAAAACACAAAAAACACGACCCGTTCTGTTTAGTGTTTAGTTGAATACTAAAGTTATTACGTTGTTTTTTCATTAGCTTTCTAAGCAATATGATACTGGCATTTTTTAATCCAAAGAAAAAAATAGATTTAACGTTTTCGGTTATTATTCATCATATAACCTGAACTAAAGTATCAAGTGGTGTCGATGGTGAGTAAAGTTGCATTAATTGTATAAACATACAAAATTATTTTCATGCTCTTCGAACTGCGTAATCGTCTATCTTATACTACACGTACCGTGAAAATGCTTCTCAATTATAATTTCATATATTCCATATTATAAATGACTTAATTTATTATTTTCATATTATATATATATATATATATATATATATATATATATATATATATATATATTTCCCTTAACACAATTTATAGTAAAAAAAATAACAATATATATTACGAATATGTTTTATAGTATATAAATATTTTATTATTTTTAATTTTATTTTATCTATTATTAATTAAAAATATGAAATGACAAATAAAAAATTAGTTTGTGAATACTTGCATATAAAGATGTTAAAATAAATTTTAATCTATGAGTCAATCTGTCTTCGATCACTCAAAAACCAAATAACAATATTGTTTTACTAAATCTTACTATTCAATTAATGTCAATTTATAGTTCAAAATAAACTAAAACATATCTAACTATTATTTCTAATCTTATTATTATTATTATTATTATTATTATTATTATTATTATTATTATTATTATTATTATTAATGTTATTTTTACTGTCGAATCTAAGTATTAATTACTTAGTCCTATCATTAGGACTATTTCTTTTAATTAATTAGACCAAACTCAAATTTTTATAATTAATTAAATCAGTTATAAATTTAAATAATAAATCAATCATTATATATAAATTTAAATAATTAATTAATCATCGTATAAATGGATGAAAAATAATAATCATTTAAATTAATATGTATATATAATAATAATAATTTAAAAAATAAAATAAAATCCACAAGACACGACCCATCACCAATAATAATAATAAAAATTAAAAAAGCATAATATATAACAATAATTAATTCTACGTAATTATATTAATTATATATTTATTTAATCAATGTAATCATTACATATACTTAAATTAACAATTAAAATCTTCAAAATTATTTAATTATAAATAATTGATTTATAGATAATAATATCAAAATATGTCTTTAAAATAACAAAATTTTAAAAACACAAAACACGACTTGTGCGTATGCATGGGTCTCCTACTAGTTCTTTATAATATGTTTATTACTAGATTTATATATAGTAAAATAATTTTATACATTGTCAGAGATGATGAGAAATGGATGTGGATTGGATCATTAAAAATTCAATCATGATCACCCCTATGAGAAAGGGAAAAGGGTTAAGAAGATTGTGATGACAATTTGGTTGGATCATTAGTTAGTTTTTTAAATTCTAGATTTCTATGTAAGCTATTTGAATGACTTTAGGAGCATTAGTACCACTTTATATACATATTCTCACTTTTACAGATTAAATAATCATATTCATTTCAATATTTGTCAAATTTTAGATTTTATTTTAATTTAGTCTCTATTTTAATTAAAATAAGTTAATGCAATCTTTTTTCTTAAATTCATTGCAAAACTTTATCTTCACAAATAGAGTTTTTTAGAAAAGGTAAATGTAATTACTTTTAATATCAAAAACTCTACAATGAAAAATGAATGTAATCTTCAAACTCCCACTTCTACCAAAGGAACTATATTGATTTTGTAACCCGCACAACCCATTGGTAATGAAGTTTTGATTATAGTTGCAAAAGTCATTGATAACTGTTAAGGGTATATGTAGTATACCTTGTTGTAACCGTAATATAGTTATTTTCTGTTAGTTAGTTCTCCTCTAGGCTCTCTTTCTGTTAGTTAGTTTTTCTCTCTAGGCTTGCCTATATCAAAGGCTTCTTCTCCTTGTATCAAACACACCTTTCAATAATACTCATGCAATATTCCTACAACGTTTTCTCTCTTTGTTTCAATATCACCACATGGTATCAGAGCTTAATCTTTTTTTCTTTACCATGACTTCCGCAAACACACATAACTCTAAAATCTCCTCCATGACTTCTTCAACCTCTTCTCCTCATACGTTCACCTCCACCCTTTCCATCAAATTAGAAGATGAAAATTTTCTGGTTTGGGAGCATCAAATTCTAGCCACCATCCACGGGCTATAGTTCTACCACTTTCGTGATGGTACTCTTCCTCCACCAAAATTCTTGACGACAACAGCAAAAGCATCCTCCATAGTCAATCATGCATATACTCATCACTTACAGTATATACTTCGGGTTCGATGTCGTCTTCCATGTTAACAAAAATGGTTGGTTTGCGTACCTCCGCTACCATTTGGAAAAAATTAATAGTATATTTTACAAGTCAATCCAGAGCTCATGTTAAAAAGTTGAAAATTCAACTCTAAATGGCAAAGAAAGATCATTCCATATCTACGTATATTCTTGATATTAAGAAAATTATAGACTCTAGCTGCCATTGGATCTCCCCTTTCCAATGCCGATCACATGGAAGCCATTCTTGACGGCCTACCAGATGACTTCCATGGCTTTGTAACATCCATACTCTCGCGCATAGAACCATACACCATTGAAGAAATAGAAGCCTTACTTCTCGCACATTAGGAACGCTTGGAAAAACACAAACAAACTGATAATGTCTTTCAAGTACATGCCACCACATCCTCATGGCATTCTTCCTCCCGAGGTAGGTCTCAAGATCGTGGTGGTAGACAACGTTCCCGTCAACAGTTCTCTGTACGTGGAGGTCAAAATTTTAGAAACATATCTTCTCAGTCCACACCTTTTTCCCATCAAAATTCCAATACTCGCATTCAATGTCAATTATGCCTGAAATATGGACATTTTGTTGCTTCGTGTTGGCACCGTTTTGACCAAGATTTCCAACCTTCAATTCAGCTGCATCATTCTCAGGTTTCTTCTTCCAATAATGATATCTTTGATCAAATTTCTACCGTTTCATCCATGCCTTAGTCCCTTTGGTACCCGATAATGGGACTTCCCATCACATAACAAGTGATCCTTCTAATTTTACATCTAAAACAAACTACAATGGATCTGAACATGTTAAACTTGGCAATGGATTAAGTTTGACTATTACCCATGTTGGCTCTACTACTCTCTCTTCTTTGTCGAATTCTTCCAATTTTGATCTGCATAATCTTTTATGTGTTCCAAACATCACAAAAAGTCTTTTGAGTGTGTCTCAATTTGCCAAAGATAATTGTGTATATTTTGAATTCTTTCTTTCTCATTGCAATGTCAAACACTAGGTAACAAAATAGATACTGCTCCAAGGTCAACTTAAGGACGATATATACGTCTTTCCTACATTGAAATGTTGACCCCAACCTCAAGATAACCAAGTTCGACTACTTCTGCGTCAATTCTAGACCTGTGGCATGCACGCATGGGTCATGCAACATTTGACACCATCAAGAAAATTCTCACACTACAAGAAAAACTGATATTATCGATGGTCAAAATCCGTTGGTAATGGTTAAAATTCGTCGCTAAATAAACATTACCGACGGATTATCGACAGTCAAAATTCTGTCAGTAAAACTCTTATCGGTAAAATTTTACCAACGCACATCATGCTCCATCGGTAAATACCAACGGAAAAATCCATTGGTAAATAGCATGCACTGTTCATCTTCTTCCTCCTCCCTTTTTCATTTTTTCTTTCGTTTTCTTCTTCGTCGTTGTCCGAGCGAATAAAATTGTATCTAAAAATAAGTGTTAAATAAAAAAGAAAAGGTAAAAATAAATTAATTAATAAAAGTTTCTTTAATTTATGTTTTTTAAGAGTTGAGTAAAATAATATTTTAGTTTTTTAAAATAATAAAATAAAAAAAAGATAATTTTGTTTTTTAATTAATTAATAAAATTCAGAAATCAAAAAATTAAAAGAATTGAAAATAAAAATTGTTTGCAAGATTGTAGGGAACGATTTTTTATTCCTATCTCAACTTGTACTTTAACTCCTACCCATGACTTCATTTGCACACATTGGACAAATTGTGAAAAAAAAAACGAAACCAACATTCTGATATACACGATTTTGTTCTCATTTTTAGAGGCATCCTTCTCCATTCATGAAATATTTTCCATTCATGAAACAGAAGCTTACAAACCTCTTCTACCCTCGTTCACGGGACAATAACAGTGCAAAAAGTGTAGCAGTGATAGAAACAACAGTGCAACAAAGAATATAAACAACATTCAGAATCAAGAACAGGGGATAACAGATAGAAACACAAAGCTGAGACATTAAATAAGGTACGCAATCTTCAATCTTCAAATTTTGCTACGATGCTTTGCTCATTCTATCAGTGTTGTGCGTTAAAGGTATAAATTGCAAATTCCTTCATCCAGTATTGCTTGAAATCTTTAATCATTCAATTAAAACTAGAAAATTGATGAAATAAAAAAGAATTGGGTTTAAGTAATTTGAAATAGAAGAGAAATAGAAAGGAATTGATTTACTGCAAGCAAATAGAGGTTTAGCAGTGAACATTGAAATTCTAGAAATCGTGGGGCAGCCATGGTTAGTGTTGGAATCTTTTAGTAAAGGTTGTTTGCGGTGGTCTCACTGACGTTGCCATGGCGATCGCGGCAAGGGAGAGCTGAGTGACAGTTGAACCAATCTTGGATTTTAGGGATGATGCGATGAATGCGAGAAAGTGTTGGTGTTGGTCACATCGTTGGCGGCATTAAGGTTGCACAGCCGCTATTGGCGTCATTGAAGTCGTGGATAGGTGCTGGCTCGATGAAGGATGTAGCGTAGGGATGGAGGTGAAAATCTATAAATGCTGCTGCTGTTGGTGATGGTGGATCCGAGAATTGTTGTCGTTGTCGCTATTGCTGCCATGACTCTCGTCGCCGCCGGTGCTCTAGAAATCGTGGGGCCGCAAGGGTGTTTTATGGAGAGGAAGAAGATGAAGAAAGGGTTAGGTCTCATGTTAATTAACCTGTGCGTTGTGTTTTGTTAATTAGGGTAGATTTAAATTTTTCTTCACGTACCTCAACAATTAATTTGTGCACCCCTGTTTTTAATTAGGGTTAACAAGTTTAACTTTTTCTTCACGCACCTCCATAGTTAATTCGCGCACCTCTGTTGTTAATTAGAGTTAGTAGATTTAACTTTTTCTTCATGCACCTCCATAATTAATTCGCGCATCCCCGTTGTTAATTAGAGTTAACAGATTTAACTTTTTCTTCACGCACCTCCATAATTTAATTTGTGCACCCACACTTTTAATTTGGATTTCTGTTTATTTATTTACTTCATGCACTCCCCAATGTCATAACCTCACACCCCTTACATTAAGTTTTATTTCATTTTATGTATTTTCACTAAGCACACACCCTACTCCTTTAATTTCCTTTTTAAGCTAGAATGTGTTTACTTTATGTACCACGCGTTTCTCTTTATGCACCACGTGTTTCTCTTTATGCATCCCGTTTCCATGTATTGTTTTTTTTCTCACTACACCCACATACTCACTTATGCACTCCCATTATCTATTTCCAATTTTACCATTTTTTTAATTAAATCTCACATTTCAATCACATCATTTTCTAAAATAATAAAAATATTTTAAATTGAAATAAAAGTTAACACATTTTACAAAAATGAAAAAAAATAAGAATAAATAAAAATTTAAAATTATTTTCTTTATTTTTCTTTTAGTGTCCAATCGACTATTTGCGTCGCACGACACTTCTTTTTAAGTAAAAATTATAAAAATAGTTTTAGTTTCTAATCAATCGTTCGCGTCACAGGACACTTCTTTTTTAATAGGGTTAAATATGTTTTTGGTCCCTCAAGTTTCAGTGAAATTTGGAATTAGTCCCTCATCGAAACTTTTCACCAATTTAGTCCTTCATATTCAGAAATGCGTGGATTTAGTCATTTTAATCAAAATTTGTTAAGTTTATTTGAAGTTTCAAACGCGTTTTATGATAATATTTGAGTTAGCATTTAAGCGAAGATGGGTCAAACAGTTTAAACAATTCAAATACTATCATGAAATGCGCTTGAAACGTTAGATAAACTTAACAAAATCTGGTTAAAAGGACTAAATCTATACGTTTCTAAAGATGAAGAACTAAATTGGTCAAAAGTTTTGAAGAGGGACCAATTCCAAATTTCACTAAAACTTGAGGGACCAAAAACATATTTAACCCTTTTTAATATATAAAAGTTATAAGAATAGTTTTAGTGTCTAATCGACCGTTCGCGTCGCACGACACTCCTTTTTAAATAAAAAATTATAAAACTTGTTTTGGAGTCTAATCGACCGCTCGTGTCGCATAACATTCCTTTTCAAAAATATAAAAAATCATAGAATTTTTTTTTGTGTCTAATTGACCGCTCGCATCACACAACACTCTTTTTTCAAAAATACAAAATATAAAAAATGTTTTTGGTGTCAACCTAACCGCACGCGTCGCATGAAACGTATTTTCAAAAATGTCATAAGAGAACTTTAAAAATTAAATATTCTAATAAAGTTTTATTAAGAACTATGTGATCCTTGATTCTCCATTGTGAATGGAGATACGTAGGAGCAGAGCAAGTCCTTGTCAGCTTCACTTTCCAAAAATCAAAAGGTTTTCCAAATCATTTTCAAACAGTTTTATAAAGAACTACATAGTCCTGATTTCTCATTTTTAATGAGAATACGTAGGACCAAGGTTTTAACCCTTTTCGGGTCCCTTTCACTCAAAATATACGTTTGTCCCCAATTTTGGAAAAATAAATATATAAAATAAACACATCTCTTTTGCAAATTTAATTAAAGGTACCGCCTTTGGGCAGACGCTGTAGGATGCTAATACCTTCCCTACGCGTAACCGACTCCCGGACCCTAAATTTGATTTTCGCAGACTTTATATTATTTTATGGTTTTCCATAGTTTTCTAGAATAAATTATGGTGGCGACTTCAAATCTTTATTTCCAAAACATTTTTATTTTTAGTTCGTTGTTCGGTCGCGATTTATGTTGTGACAGTCGGCGACTATCCTAGTGAGCGCATATACCTACCTTAAATCCTATTACGCGCTTAAACCTTAGAAGGCACAAAAGGAGATGTGTATTCCTATAATTCCTATTTTGTTTTTGTTTTTATTTGTATTTCATTCTTTTGTTTATCATTTTAGGTTGTAATAAGTTATGTAAATTATTCATAACATCATGTAGTCTGTAATTTTTTTCTTTTTCTTGTACATTTTCATTGTACTCATTCTAGATAGAAAATTATAAAGTTGTGTCATTTCCTTGGAGAAGAATGGAAATTAATTGGGAATATGGATTTGGAGAGCATTCTGGTTCAGAGTCACTAAAAAAGAAGCAGTCAATTAGAGCAAAGGAAGGCAACTTGACTTATCTTCGAGAGTTGGTGGGGAAGATGAAGACTATCCAGAGGAACAGTTTTTGAAGGAAATATAGGAATTTACTGAATCTTCTAGAGATTGATACTCAGGTTCCAGCTATTACTACTTTGGTCCAATACTATGATCTGTCGCTCCGGTGCTTTACCTTCAAGGATTTGCAATTAGTGCCGATAGTAGAGGAATTTGGGGATATTCTAGACCTACCGTTAAAAGGCAAAGTTCCTTACAAGCATACAACACAAAATACATATGTTTCGACATTAGCAGGAATCTTAAAAGTACACCTTGCAGAGTTAGAAGGCAAAATGATTACAAAGAGAACTGTCAAAGGCATTCCTCAAGGGTTTCTAGAAGGGCATCTACGCCAATTGGCTGATAAAGACATGGGGGAAACCTTCATGAATGTACTGACTGCTCATTCTTTATGGCGTTATGATTTTCCCAAGCATCGATAATTTTGAGGATTTCTCAGCCATTAATGTTTTCATAACATATAAAATCAATGCAGAAAATCCAGTCACAACAATCTTAGCTTATGTTTATGGAAATTCGAATATGTGTTATCAATCTAAGAAGAAGAAGTTGTCATGTTGCTTGCCAGTTTATATAAATGGTTTATTTCCCATGTCAGTCCAAATTACAAGCCAACTGCTAAAGAAGCACAGTAATGGGCGTGTTTTTTTGCTAAATTACATAATGGAATGATCAAACGAGAGGTGTCCTGGCAGCAGAGATCACATATCATATATTGTGGGGAGTACCCAAATGTACCTCTTATAGGAACCAAATATTGTGTTAATTATAATCCAATATTATCACAAAGACTATTTGGGTATCCTATACGAGGTGCACCAAATCTAGAATATTTAGTTGTAGTGTCGAATTGCTATGAAGAAGGGAGATCTAATGATTTACTCCGACATATTAGAAGTTCTTGGGGCATTGTCGTGTGTGCAGAAAATGAGTTAAGGTCGTGGGTAGTAAACGAGAACAACAAGGTATGGAGAGTGAGGAGGTAAAAACCCTTAAGGAAGAAATAGAAAGGATGAAGCAGAAAAATGTTAAGCTTGTTAATGATCTTCAAAAAGCCCATCATGAATATGTAGATCTCAAACATGACAATGAAGTTAGGATGAGAAAGAAGCAGAGAGAGGAAAGAAACCATCACTTCAAAGTACAACAGGATCTCGAGGCAACTAATAAAGAGCTAGCTTTGAAAGGCAAAGAGAAGAAAGCGGTGACGTTGTCTGAATGTGAGAAAATTGCATTATGTGAAGAATTGGCAATATACAAAAGGGAGGCATTAAACAAGTTGCATAATGCACAAGTTAGGATTAAGGAGATGGAACAAAAAAAAATGACATACAGTACAAGAACAGAGAAAATGACATATGAGGCAAAGTTAGAACAGAGAAAATGACATATGAGGCAAAGTTAGAAGAAGAGCGTTGGTATAGAGCGAAGTTAGAAAATGACATACAGTACAAGAACAGAGAGTTCGAGAGACAGATGAAGGATACAATATTGGCCTATGAAGCAAAAGTGGCTTAAGAGAGTTGGTACCGGGCAGAGTCGGAGGAGGAAAATCAGAGATTGATAACTGAATGTGCTAAGTTAAAGGGTGCTGCAGAGTATTGGAGAGGATGCTTTCAAAGTTAGCAGGTATAGCTAACGGAGCAATTGAAGATGTACCCAGGATGTTAATTGATGCTGAGATTGCAATGCCTATATTCAATCCACCAAAAGCAATTGAAGATTTCCTCGGTTACTATAGGAAGCTAGTAGGGGAAATGAAGAACATAGTGGCTACAGCTTGAAATTGATATTTATGCTTTCTTTCTATTTCTTGTTGTTATGAACTTCTGAACATTGTGGATATTCTGATGTATTGACTACTTAACTTCGTGTTAATTTCCATTATTACTCACAACGTTATTCGCATAACTTTATAGTTTCTAGCTAGAATGTTTGCATTTGCATTTTCTTTTCTTTTCCTTTTTTGCACTACTCATTTCATTCGAATTAAACAGAAGAGTGACAGTAAGTGAATACGACAAAACTTCTGAGACACCCTTATAGGACTCGGGCCAATTGCAAAACGATGGAGGATTGGGAAAATATGCACGAGGAAGTGAAGGAAGAAATTAACCAGGTGAAGGGTGAAATTAGCCAAATTAAGGATCAAATGGGCCAGATCTTGGAGGAATTGAGGGCTATGAAGAGTTCAGAAGAAAGTTCAACAGTTGACAGTGGTACTTCCTATCCTCCAGGCTTTCATCCTCATGTATCAAGTGGACATACGGTTTACCCACCACATCATCAAGTGAGTCAAGGGACATTATCTCAAGCTTTTCCACCTTTTGGCTTACCCCAAGGTTACACATCTCCAATGACAAAGTATGTAGAGCAAGTTAAGAATTCGTTTTCTGATGGTAATACAAGCATACATGTTTCATTACCTAATGAGCAGTTCCAAGTGTCAACTGGGATCGTTGATTTTAGGAGTCAGGTACGCCAAGAGAAAATACAGTTGGAATAACAACCTATACAGATCCTAATGTATCGATTCCACCACATGTTTCGATTTTAGGTGTGGGTTTACAAGAAAAGACACTAGCTCAGGTGATTTCATCGATTGAGAATAACAAGGGAAAGTTATAGATATTGGAGGAGAGACTACAGGCTATTGAAGGGAATAAAAGTTATGGATTTGGTGATGTTGTAGGCTTATCTTTGGTCCCTGACGTGGTGATACCCCCTAAGTTCAAAGTGTCTGAGTTTGAGAAATATAGAGGGACTACGTGCACAAAGAGCCATTTAACAATGTACTGTCGAAAGATTGCTGACGATACTTATGATGAGAAATTGTTTATCCACTTTTTCCAAGATAGCCTAGCTAGGGCAGCGTTGAATTGGTACATTCACCTTGAACCGACTCATATTAATTCTTGGGTGGATCTAGCAGATGCTTTCATAAAGCAATATAAATTTAATATGGATACGACACCAGATAGAATACAATTACAAAATATGACAATGAAGAAAAATGAAACTTTTAAAGAGTATGCCCAATGTTGGAGAGAGATAGCTGCCCAGGTCGAGCCACCACTATATGATAAGGAGATGGTTGCAATGTTTGTGAATACGCTACAACCTCTGTTTTATGAACATATGATTGGGAAGTGGAATATATCTCCTAATTTTGCAGATATCATTATTATTGGTGAAAGGATTAAGACTGTAACATTCCGTCCGGATATTACGAATTTAAATAATAAAACAAAACATAATAATAATACTTCATTTATTATAAATCGTTTCCCAAAAACCGTAGGAATTTAAAACTTTATTACACTGATAAAACCAAATCCAATCGAAATATTTATTAAACACAATACATTATCAACTCAGTCTCATTATAAAGCCAAGTTTTGTAATTCAAATGATTACAATAAAATCCTTAAAACTCATAAAAATGATAAAATGTTGCCATAAAGTTTCCCAACTAGCCCACCCTCCGGCTCTACGCTCCACCAGTACCACCTGCAACATCATTTGCTCCCGTGTACCGCGTACACGATCATCGCCAAACACACGCAGATAGGGTGAGCTAAAGGAATATAAACATATGCAACAATTTATATAACAAAACACACACATTAAAGGAACTCCATCCTTTGGTCTCATCACACATGGCCACCACCATGTAATCCATGTTCTACGTCTTTGGTTGATAATCTCAAGTTATCGTTGTTGTCCAACCTACAAGCCACCACTTGTAGAACACATGCGGGAACACTTGCTATTTCGAGCCACAACTCAAAGAATGCTCGTATTACCCTCTATCCTGAGCCACAACTCCAGGAACACTCCAGCATCTGACCCTTGAGATATCGCCCAAAGTCTCGTAGACCACGCGCATCAAAAGCAAGCAAAACACAATGTCTGCTTCATCAAAACTTGCTTGGCGCTCCACATGAGTCGCCAAGCGCAAAGGCTTCCAGACCACCTGGCGGGGGACACGTGCCGCCAGGCGCCAAGCGCCTCTAATGGTATTGTTTCTACAAGTATCGTATGGCGGGACAACCCTTATCGCCAAGCGCTACACGCTTCAATTCTCTGCTGGTTTTGTAGCTATCGCCTGGCGGTCAAACACCATCGCCATGCGCTACACCAGTACTTACACAATATTGATTTTTAAGCACCCATAACAAGTAAAATCAATCCATTCACATTTCATATATATATTCCCCTTTTAAATCCATGGTAGAATTCAGTTCTAACTTATGAATAACGCATGCTCAAACAAATATAAGCAGCAACACTCTAACGATTTAAGCACATGATCTTATGCACCAATGCAATTAATATTGACACACCTGGCTTCATCAATAAGCAATTCTCCACATGTGACTAACCCAAAGGAACATTCAAATTGATAGAGACTTACTACATAACCCAATCATGCTTCATTAGAAGTTACAAGGAATTATCAAGAGGTTATTCATGAATTTTAACGACTCTAAAATCAGCAGTATTGAGTAACATATATCTCTAGCTAGTGACCACCAAATACAATCTCCACCGTTCAAAGTGAAGAACCACATGTTGTGGACCACCTGTCGAACGGTTAACGAATCGGGAAATGCAGTTTTACGAAAACTGCGCGAACCAGAAAAATGGTGGCGCCTAGCGCCCAGAATCAGGAAGGTGGCCTGGCGGGACTAAACTACCGCTGGGCGGTTCCTGTTTCGTGAAAAATACAAAAAACAGCGTTTTTCGTGAATTAGAGCACCACACATCACTGGTATGGCGCCTGACGGCCAACTGGGTGCCGCCAGGCGGTTCCTGCAGTTTTAGGAATCCAGCAGCTCTTCCATTGCGCCTACGAACCTCAGTTTTTTCCCAGTTTCCCCTGGCATGCAGATTTCCATCAATTCTCACACAATCGAGCTTCTAAGTATAATGATTCGTATCTCCAGCGCATCCATTATCAATTTTTCCCAAGCAATTCAACACCAATTAATCATGTAACCTTCAACTCTAAAGATCTCAACCCTAAGAGATGTTCATACAAATTCTCATCCAATTTAGCCTCTAATTACATATAGTCCAACGAGGTATGAAGCCTAATCACTCTCAAACGATTAGAACTTTAGTTTCCCCCACTCATAATCATCACAGAACACGAAACACGTCAAAATCGAATCAATTTGACTTGCTTCGCCTGACGGGTGTTCATCACCGCCAGACAGTTCAACCAAACACCCAGAATCCTGTGTTGCAGCCATGTGTCGCCTGGCGGCCAGGGATGTGCCGCAAGGCAGTTCCTCTTCAGGAACCCAAAAACCAGTACAAAAATGAAGTGTTGCTTGGCGGTGATTCATCACCCGCCAGGCGGTTTATGGAAAAATTCAAGAAACACGAGAATCACTTGAAATAGGCAGAATACATGCATCTAATTCATCGTACATCGCAAGCAATTAACGACATGAATAAAAATAACAGAGTTCAACTCCCCTAACCTGGATTCCTCGCTTTGAAATTGATTACTCGCGTTTTGCCTTGGTTCCACAATGATTTTCTCCCTTGCCTCCACTCAACCACACGTAGCAGCCTTCCCTTTCTCTCAATTAGCACAATGTATGCTCTATTAATCCACCCCTCACAGCCCTCACAAAAACTAGTCAAGAAACCTCTCTCACTTTCCCTTAATGGGCTCTTTAAACATGGCATATGGTGGTTAATGCTGGAAAACGAATTTCCATCATTAAGAGGTGTAATTGCCTTTCAAAAGCCATTACTTCATGAGTTTTCCAGCCCCTCTTGACTTCTAGGATTTCCTTGCCCTTTCACATTCATGCCAAAAGAAATTTTGGCAAAAAAAAAGTTTAATGTGGATTTACCAAGATTCAAACCCATAACCATGCCAATGTCACATCAATGCACAACCACTCAACCAATTCATGTTTCGTGATAATTCCTATAAATATAGGATTAAATTATCACTCATTATAATCAAGCATATTATTAAAAAATAATAAAATAAATAGTATATAATGGCATACAAAAGACTTGAACCCAAGTCCTCTCAACACACTAAGTACTCTCAACCATTTGAGCTAGTACTTTTCCACATCATAAACCTTAACATTAAATACCATAAATGCTTCCACTAACCGCATTTATTAATTAATTATTTATTTAATTAATTAAATTTCACGGGTCTTACAGAGACCGGGATAAAAAATGGTAAAATTGCATATGGCCCGCTGGCGGCTGCAAATACCAAAAAACCAGGTTTTAATCAAAGTAAGAAAAAAGAAGTTGAAGTTCATGCCGCATTCGCATGGGATAATCGCACTCCTTTTGATTACCACATGCATCCTGTTTCAAACAATCAGTTGCAACCTCCGAAAGTGGTTGCTAGTGATAGTCAGAACCCTGGTAAAAGTACCAATACAAGAAGGGAAAGGAAGTTTGTCCATTTTACTCCCATTCCTATGACATACACAGAGTTGTTACCGATGCTTCTTCGTAAATATTTTGTTGCAATTTGCCCAATGAAGCCACAACAACCTCCTCTTTCCAAGAATTATGATCCAAATGCTACATGTGACTATCATGGGGGAGCAAAGGGGCATTCGATAGAAAGGTGTATTCCTCTCAAATACAAGGTACAATCTTTAATTGATTCAGGTTGGTTGACATTCAAAGAAGATAAACCTAGTATTGAAGATAACCCTTTATTGGGGCATGAGAAGACTTCGGAGCAGAGGTTGGTAAGAAAAGTGAGTGAAATTCGGAGCTCTATGAAATTCATCCTGGAAGCACTATTGGAGAAGGGGCTAGTAAAAGGTGAATATGATCCAAGTAATGTCTGTGCATTCCATCCGGGTGTCGAACATTCTATTAATGATTGTGTGGAGTTCAAGTTAAAGCTGCAAAATATAGTTGATAAGCATTTTCTGCAAGTTTTTCATGGAAAGAAGGATGAAGAGGTATTGACACAAACTGATGAAGACTCTAATTTAACCACGCTAGAACCTTTAGTGATTCATTTCACTAGACATGCACTTTCTCTCATGGAACAAGGAAGGCAATCCATGGTGATAAAAACACCCTCATCTTTTCCTCATGAAAGTTACAGAGTTGTTCCATGGAAATATGGAGTACATGAACTTGGTGAGGGACAACAAGTTGAAAACATTTCTGTGCATGAAGGTCCAATTGTTGAAAATATATCAGGTCTTGGTGGGATAACAAGAAGTGGTTGTTTCTTTACACCACCAGATCTAAGGAAGGAAGGATGTCAGAAAAGTATAGTCAATGATGGAATTGAGAAAGCAAAAGAGATATTAAGAGGAAAGACGATACAAGTTCAGGAAGAATGCAAAAAGGATAAACAAAAGGAAATATCAAATGAAGAGGCCTGTGAATTTTTGAAATTCATCCAACAAAGAGAATACAAGGTGGTGGAGCAGTTGAATAGTATGTCAGCTCGAATTTTGCTTCTAGAATTGCTCATGCATTCGACAACTCACCGAAAATTGCTAATGAAAATACTGAGTGGGGCTCATGTTAAGCAAAATATTTCACTGGATAAATTTGAAGGATTGTTAACAATATTACCGTTAATGATTTCCTTACTTTTTTGGATGATGAGATACCCATTGAAGGAAGGGGACACAATAAGGCTCTTCATGTATCTGTTAAATGTCTCGACCATGTTATAGCTCGTGTGCTAATTGATAATGGTTCTTCCTTAAATGTGATGCCTAAGGTGACGCTGGAGAAGTTATCACGTGATAAATTCCCTATGAAGCCAAGTACTACGATTGTGAGAGCTTTTGATGGTAGCAAAAGAGAGGTGATGGGAGAAATAGAATGCAGTTCAAGTTGGTCTATGTGTATTTCAAATAACTTTTAGAGTAATGGACATCCTACCAACGTTTAGTTGTTTACTTGGTAGAACTTGGATTCATTCTGCAGGGGTGGTGCCTTCCACTTTGCATCAAAAGTTGAAGTATGTAATTGGGGATAAAATGGTAACAATTTCAGGGGAAGAAGATTTTTTGGTGAATGGTCCTTCATCTTCTCGATATATTGAAACAACAGAGGGAGCTCTTGAGACTGTTTTTCAAGCTCTGGAAATTGTGGGGAATACATATGTTGAACCATTTCAAATAAAGCCATATTTATCATGTGCCTCTCTGATGATGGAAAGGGTTATGTTGAGAGAAGGTTATGAATATGGAAAAGGCCTAGGCAAAGTCAGACATGGACCAATATTTCCACTGAAAATTGTTGAGAACAAGAATAGATACGGCCTGGGGTACAAGCCTACTAAGGAGGACAAAAGAAGACTAATGGAGGAAAAGAAAGAACGAAGCTTAGCTTGCTTACAAGGTCGGGAGCCGAGGGTAGAAAAGATCTTTGTCTATGACTTAAAGAAGAGCTTTCGTAGTGCTGGATGGATCAATACTAGTCAAGTGGCAGCCGTTGAAGATGAATCTTGGGAAGGAAGTTCCAGTTTGGTATAGCCTTGTCCTCCAGACATTCAGATCGATAATTGGAAAACCGTGAAATTACCCGTGGTGTTTAAGTTCAATCAAATGTAATGCTTGTTTTTCTTTGTGTCTAGTTATTCCATTTTGTTTTTTCTCCAAAACACTCTAGGATGTCTTTATGGACTGGTTTTATCTTTTGTTTTTAGTTCAATATGATGTTTGCTTTCACTACACACTTCGTTTGTCTATTTATTTTCTTTTATAATTCCAAATAATGCATATATGACAATGAATGTTTTGAAAATAATGATGTCAATATTCCTAATTTTGAGTACCTTATTGATAATATGGATGATGATCATGAAGATGATTAGGAACCTTCTTCTGAGTTGTTAAGGTTAGTGAAACAAGAATACCGAGAAATAAAACCCTATCAAGAAATCATTGAAATACTTAATCTAGGGTATGAAGATGAGAAAATGGAGGTTAAAATTGGTAACAACATGAGTAAGGAGGTACAAGGAAAATTATGTGATTTGTTGAAAGAGTTCAAAATGTGTTTGCTTGGTCATACCAAGATATGCCTGGGTTGGATACTGATATAGTGCAACATAACATTCCACTTAAAGAAGAATGTCCCCCGGTTAAACAAAAATTAAGACGAATGAAACCAGAAATGTCACTAAAGATTAAAGAAGAAGTGAAGAAGCAATTTGATGTAGGGGTTTTGGCTGTAGAAAAATATTTTCAATGGGTGGCTAACATTGTCCCTGTGCTAAAAAAGGATGGTAAAGTTCGAATATGTGTTGATTATAGAGATTTGAATCGAGTTAGCCCTAAGGATAATTTCCCATTACCACATATTGACATCTTGGTGGATAACACTACTAGATTTTCATTGTTCTCTTTCATGGATGGATTCTCGGGTTATAATTAGATTAAGATGGTGCCGGAAGATATGGAGAAAACCACATTTGTTACACTTTGGGGAACATTTTGTTATAAAGTGATGCCATTTGGACTTAAAAATGTCGGAGCAACTTATGAAAGAACGATGGTGACTCTTTTTCATGATATGGTGCATAGAGAAATCGAGGTTTATATGGATGATATGATTGCTTAATCTGAATCAGAAGATGATAACATCATTAATTTAAGAAAATTGTTTGACAGGTTAAGGAAGTTTAAACTCAAATTGAATCCGGCTAAACATACTTTTGGTGTAAAATTAGGAAAGTTGTTGGGTTTTATTTTCAGTGAAAAAGGTATTGAGGTTGACCCAGATAAGGTACGAGCAATAATGGAAATGTTAGCTCTTAATACTGAAAAAGAGGTGCGAGGGTTTTTAGGCAGACTGAACTACATTGCTAGATTCATCTCCCAATTAACCTCCACCTGTGAGCTGATATTTAGATTGTTGCGTAAAAATCAAGTCGTGGAATGGAATGAAGATTGCCAAGCACCCTTCGATGGAATCAAACAGTATTTTCAGGATCCTCCCGTACTGCATCCGCTAGTATCAGGGAGGCCCCTTGATGAAGGATTGACCTCAACCAAGGATGGAGGCACATGCTTAAGAAGACTAAGCATGTTTAGAAAGGAAGTTCACTAATCCTTCACCCCTTTCATTTATGCTTGTTATTTTTGATTCCCTAAGTTG
>Ga0214545_1003137_pt1 | contig 31738 bp, 17 predicted proteins | sample CNSS4metaG_FD_160064 | JGI IMG/M metagenome (GOLD analysis project Ga0214545, IMG submission 160064) | Root nodule microbial communities from cowpea collected in UCLA plant growth center, Los Angeles, California, USA - CNSS4 | ecosystem: Host-associated > Plants > Roots > Nodule | place: USA...
TGGTGGTTCTAATAATGTGGGCTGCAACTTTTTCAAATGGTGGTGTTGATGAAAAGGATGTCATCATCATGACACAAATGAGGCAGATTAATGATTTAGAAAAGGATGTCCACTTCAATTTCACCTTTCACTTCAACATCACTATTCAGACCACTGGCATCCCCAATCTCTACTTCACCAGCCTCTTCATATGCCTCTACTTCACAACCGTGGTGGACAATAACATTGAACCTATCATCACTCATTGCCCTAAAGTAAAATAAACAGATAAAAAAGATGTATTATTAAGCCTACTTTAACGCAATGGGGGACCACTGCTACAATCAATTACAAATAAAATAATGGGAACCATTACACCAACATCGACAACCGACAAACAAACCAACTAAAATAATACCCCACTGAACCCCACCTACAGACACAAACTACACAAAATCATGGAAGTAATTTAGAAACCATGTAGAACATCACAACAATCGAAAGACAAACAAACCCAACAATAGAATTACGAAAACCCTAACTCACGAGCAAACACAACCCAGAAAACCCTGAACCCACTTACCTCGTTGATGATGATTAACTAGAAAATTGAAATGAAGAGTGCAACTGCAATCCAATGATGAAATGATAAGTATTAGCTGCTTCCTCTGCAAATCTGAACTCAAGAAAGATGAAGATAAAGAAATTTCCCTAGTTGCAAAATTTCCCTAGTTGCAAAATTTCCCCTAAATTGAAAAATTAACGTTAATTAGTCACCTGTACAGTACACGTAACACACCCTAATACAAACCGTGTCACCTGTACAATGTTCCGTTAATGATTTAAACGGCGTTACAGAAAAGGACCAAATAAAACACGAATTGCGAAAATGAGGACCATTTTAAACATTCTGTGTGAGGATGAGGACCATCCGCAACAAACACTACAAAAATGAGGACAAAAAGGTATTTAAACCAATTAAAAAAAACATTTACGTCTCATTTCGTACAATTGATTGACTTTAATTAGAATTTACAAGTATTATTTTTATATGTTTAATTTTGAATATCGAGTCCTTCTCAAAATAAGTATAACTTTTTTCACTTCAAAATCACTTATTAAATTTTATTTTTTAATAAGATTATTTTGTTAATTAATCTACTTTTATTCTCTTAAATTAAAATTTAGAAATTTAGAAATAGTTAGTCTAAATAAGAAAATTGTAATTAGTGTTTATTTTTTAGATAAAATCTTGTTCGATGGAGATAACATAAATTTTTCATAAAAAAACTTTAAATTTACGTAATTTGTAAATAAACATTAAAAATAAAAAATCTCTTACGAATTTTTAAGATTATCACGAAATTAAATGTTATTTTATTTAAAATTACGGTTAGAAAACATGAGTTTCTTGTGAAAAGATATAAAACACTTCATATATGTTGGTTTGGGCTTTCAATTATTTGTCTAAAAAGTCCAACCTACTTCTACTAAAGTCTATGTTGTTTCATTATTTAAGGAGAAGGGAATCTTTTAGGCTAAAAGAGAGTATCTAAGTTGTAAACTTTTGAAGAAAGAAAAGAGAAAAAATCTGTTGGCATGTTTACTTAGTTGTTTTAGTAAAATTATGATTTTCATTTTGTTCATTATTGGATCGAGCTGAAACTTTGATAGAAGATTTACATTATATGGTTTTAATTCTGACCATAGAGATCGTCAATAAGAGGTATAAGATTGGAGAGATCAATCTCGCATTGCTCTATTTTAGGTTTCTCTTTCTTTGTTCTTCATATTTGGGAGTATTATTGCTTTAATGTATTGGTTGGTTATAGGCTCTTGTTTGTGCTTTTGATTTGACTCTCTTGTACCTGATTTGATCTTAGTGAAGCTTCATTTACTAGCTTGTTTTGTTCCTGTAGGTTTTTACTTCTTACATTGAGAGGGTTTTTTCGCATTAAAAATATTGGTGTTTTCTTTTTGTTAGAAAATGATTACTCAACTAATACTAATAATAATAAAAATATGAAATAATATAATAATAATTATTAAATCAATAATAATACTCAGACAATATATAAAACAATTAATATTAATCAGAGATCAACAATTATAATAACAATAATAAATAATAAATAAAAGATAAAAGGTAAGGAGTAGAAATATCCTGGGTTAAGGCACGCATAGCGCTATCCTTAGAGAGAAAACGCCCCTACTGCACAGGGCTAAACAAATACATAGTACACAATCATATGTGTTTCTTATCATATGCATCTCCGAACCTTATGAACACCAATGTCTTAAAGATAATATAGAGAAGAAAAGAATAACACTTTTAAGAATGACTCTAGTGTTTGTTGTCTCTGTTGTTGTTGTTGTATCCTTTCTCATGCACCTGGGTGGTATTTATAGGTAGCAAAAGGAGACAAAAGAGTAAATAAAATATTTCCAACACTTTTGTTGTTATTATTGTCATTTTATTTTTGTTGTTGCTCCTTATAGATTCTTACAAATTTAGGAGAATTATTTTCATGACATATTTTAGCATTTTTGGTTGTAGTAATTGTTTCTACCATCTAAGTGGCATCAAAACTCTTTGGTTTGGGGCTATATTTATTTGCTTGAGTGATGAAGGCAAATACAAATATGATAAATTTAAATGGTACAAATTATCATTTGTGAAAGGAAATGACGAAAGGTTTATTGTTATGAAGAAATTGCATATTTCCGTCTTTTCTATAGAAAAGTTAGATTTCATGTCTAATGAAGAATAAGACTTTGAGCACTAACATGTGTGTTATTTTATTTGACAATATGTAAAAGATAATATTTTTAATCACATTGCTAATGAAACACACATGCTGTAACTTTGTGGAAAAATATTGAGTCTTTATATGTTTTTAATTCAAACAATAATATAATATAGGATAAATCATTTCATCACTCCCCATTCTTATAGAGAAATATCAAATAGATTCCCTTATTTTTATTTGTCTTAATTTGTTCTCTATTTTAAAAAAATTAGTGCAATAAAGTCTTTACCGTTAATAATACACTGCACTAGTAATAGCAATAATAATTTGATTACATTTTAGTTTAAAAATAATTTCAACAAAATTTCATAAATATTTTAATTAACTAAATTTTAAATAAGTTAATTTTTAACATAATTATTTTTTAAAATTTATTTAAAATAATATAATTACAAATGTATTTTATTCTTTTAGATTTCAACTTAACAAAAATTTTAAAAAAATTGTTAAATATTTTAAATAAAGTAATTAAAATTTTTAATATAATTTAATATATATTAACCGGAAATGAAAATCCGATTAACACACTTCTTAAAACTAGTTTTTTTTTTAACTTAAAATTAATTAAATATAACATAATAATTTCATAAATATTTATACAAACTAATATAATGATAAATAAATTTTATTTGGCAACATTTTAATTTAATAAAAATTTTAATAAATTTATTAATTCACATAATTTAAAATTTTTATATAAGATATATGTTAACTGGATTTTCAAATCCGGTCAACATATTTTTTTAAAATAATTTTTTAATTAAAATTTAAAAAAACGATTTATTTAATATAATATTTTTTAAAATTTATGTAAAATTATATAATATTAAATTTATTTTATTCTTTTAAAATTTAATTTAATAAAAGTATTAAAAAATTATTTAATTTTTTAAATAACGTAATTAAAAAATTTAATATAATTTAATATATGCTATGGGAAAATTCGATTAACATTATTTTCAAAGTAGTTTTTTTAAGTTAAAATTAATTAATGTTGATATAATAAATTTATAAATATTTATACAAATTAAATAAATTTTATTTTTTAAAATTTTAATTTACTTAAAATTTGAATAAAATTTATTAATTAACATAATTGAAAATGTTTCTATAAGTTAATATATGTTAATCGGATTTCTACATCCATATTTTCTTAAAATGAACTTTTAATTAACATTTAAGAAATATTTAATTTAATATAATAATTTTTTAAATATTTATTTAAAATAACATAATATAAAATATTTTTTAATTTCAACTAATAAAAATTTAAAAAATAATTATTAAGTAGTTTAAATAACACAATTAAAAATTTGAATATAATTTAATATACGTTAAACGGATGTGAAAATCCGGTTAACATTTTTTTAATTTTTTTTAAGTTAAAGTTAATAAATGTTAATATAATAATTTTGTAAATATTTATATAAATTAATATAAAGTAAAATATATTTTATTTGTTTGGATTTTAATTTAATAAATTATTTTTTTAAAATAATTTTTAATTCAAAAAATAATTATACATGTTTAAATTTTAATTTAACAAAAATCGGATGTCAACATATTTAAATGAAAAAAAAATATAACACGGGATGTTGATATTTGTAAAATAAAGTCAAACACCAAATGTCGACATCTGTAGATAAATATATATATATATATAGATAAATATATATATATATATATATATATATATAAAAAAAAAAAAAATATATATATATATATATATATATATATATATATAAAAAAAAAAATATATATATATTTAATAAAAAAAAAAAAATAAATATATATAAAAAAATATATATAAATATATATAAATAAAAAAAAAAAAAAAAAATATATATATATATATATATATATATATATATATATATAACACCGGATGTCGATATCTTTGATAGGAAAAAAAAATAAAGTACAAAATGTTGACATTCATAGAACAGAACAAAGTATTGAATGTCAACATCCCTAGAAGAAAAAAACTTGGGAGTGGGTGGGATAAGCTAGAGAGAGAACAAATATATTTATTGAGGGCAAAGTAAGAATTTAAAAATTATTTGGAGGTGGAGAAGAAATGTTTGGAAGTGCAGGGAGAAGTCCCAAATTGGAATTAGTCATTTCTCGAAGCTTAAGTCCAATTTTGTCCATCAACCTTAGAACGGCTAGATTTAGTCTTTCTAACCAACTTTTGTTAAGTTTATATAAAATTTTAAAAACATTTCATGATAACATCTAAGTTGATTACATAGTTTGACACATTTTTCCTTCAACATTGGCCAGGAAACTATAATGAAATGCGTTTGAAATATCAAGTAACCTCAATCAAATTTGGTTAAAATGACTAAATTCACATCATTCTAAAGTTAGGGAACTAAATTAGGTCAAAATTTCAAAAATGAACTAATTTCAAATTTTACTAGAAGTTAAGGGATCAAAAATATATTTAATACTTTAATAAACAATAATTAAAATAATACAAACATTAAATAAATATAATTCCTTAATTTTATAATGTTAAAAAAAATATTGTATTTAATTTTTAAAACTCAAAATAAATATAAACATACCGTAATAAAATTATTTGAAATTGCTAAAATGCAACAGGTCCACTAATATCGAGTTTATACACAATAAAAATGAAAATTAATATAATATAAAATCATCGAAAAACAAAATATAAAACTTATAAATTGTTATAAATGACTAAATTATATTTTAATAAAAATGATGAAATAATTAAAGTTATAAGTCTTACTAAAATTGATTTTGTATTTATTTAAACTTTTTTTTCATTTTAAATCACAGGTTCAATGTTGCAGTTTTCATTTATCTCGGTTTGGCGGATTCTTGCTGGTTCTTATCGGGTTTTGCTGGTTCTTTTTGTTTTTTACGTTCAGTTTAAATTTTAAAATTGTGGTTTTGAATCTTAACCTTTAATAATTTGATTTAATAGTGATGATTAATTGTTTCCGTGTTCTTAAGTACTGATATAAGATAATAATATCGTCAAAGTTTTAATAAATTGTTTCATACTTTGACAATGTCTCAATATCAAGTTCTCTTTGACAATGTTTCTGACCCCCAAAACTCATCTTTATCAATCTCTTTTCGATCTTTTTGCATAAGAAAATAAACATACGGTAGTTTGATATAGACCACAAATATAAAAAATTCCAAATTCAACAACCTGGTTTTGTCGTAGAATGTTAATGTGAATGCGGTGGGATACTTTTCGTGCATGACCTCTGCATGCTTACGCATCACAATCATACCCTCAAATAATTCCCATGCTTATCACTATAATACTGTTTTTCTTATGACTTTAGTATATGACGATTATACCATGACCTATGCATTCTTACCACATCACAATTGCATGGGTTAATGGCCATTCTTATTTAGATAATTTGTTTAAAAAAATTACTTTTTCACAATTTTTTACTATTCAATATTGAGTTGTACTTCAGCGTTATATTTTTTTTCTTTTATATATATATATATATATATATATATATATATATAATATTAAGCTCATTCATGCTTTAATAAAGTATGAGGATGAAATTTATATGAACTTTTCGATGGAAACAAAAATTAATTTCACATATTATTTTAAGGATTAAAAATATACTTAATCTCTTTTTAATTCACAAGAGTAAAGGAAGGAATTATGATGCAACAAAAGAGATATGAGATAGAGGTGTTAGAGATTTTATATACTTAACTATAATTTAGCAACTACTCTCTCAAAGACTAGTTTAGTTAGTAGTATAGAAGAAGGAACTGATGTGCAAGATAATGAAGCCAAGTATAAGAAAATTGTTGATTCTTTACAATAAATTTGTTACCATGACTTGATATATAATTTGTTGTAGGAGTGATATCGAGATACATGTAAAGTCCAAGGGCATCTCATCTCCTAGATGTCAAACAAATTATTAAATACATCAAAAGAACCATGATAAATGGAACTTTGTTTCCACAAAAATAACAAACCAACTCAAAAAATTGAAATCGTTGATTTCATAGACAAATTGTTTGATTGAATTGAACCTGTAGTGCGATATATATAAGAATGAAGTTATTCATTGACAACAAGTTTGCAATAAAATTGTAAAAGAATCTTGTAACTAGCATGTTGCCACTAAATTTCTCTATTTGAGAGATCGTGAATAATATAAGATTGCAGTTGATATATTACAATTAGGAATGACAATGTAGATTCGTTTGTCCCGTTTTGGTCAATTCTATATTTGACCTACAAAAAGTGAGTAAGACATATTTATTCAGCTATTTTTATTGGCCTACTGGCCTACATATTAGTATAAAACAGTCTTAATGTTTTTAATACAAACGGTTTAACAATAATTTTGTTTCAATTTTTCACATCTTTGTTGTACTCATAAGCCTATCATTGATAATAAATTTGAAATAAACTAAGTAAATATAAAAATAAATTATTGTTTAAATTACGAAAAATTGCAATTAAGAACCAACTTAAGAATTTAAATATGGAATGAAAGATTAACCAAATAAAATAAAATAGTTATAGCTAACTTAGAGATTAATATATGTCTTCCAACATCATCTGTTTTGCATTGTTATTCCTTATTGTAATATTCATAATCAAAATTGCATACGTTTTCACTAAATCAATGACAGTGAAAGAATTAAATTTTTGAAAGAAAAATTAAATATTTTTAATGTTGAAAAATTAAATCAATGTTAAGCTATAATTCAATTTTATTCACTTACAATTCTCTTAAATAAATATACAATACATCATGCTCGTTAATTTGTAAGTATTACCAATCAGACAATTATGAACATTGCATTAGATATGGGTGTTTTTCACAAATTTACTTTGTCCTCTCTTTTTCTCTTCCTTATTGTGTTCCAATATAATGAATAGATAATTTTTTATAATAAGATAATAATAATATTATTATTATTACGACTATGATGTCTTGGTAAATAATTAGATAGGTGATGTTTTCGTGATTTCGGTTCATGACGTTAATGCCATGAGCTCTACATGCTTACGGTATAATAGCCCATTTTTATTTACTTAATTTGACTTTTTCTGATTTTAGAATGTAATCAATAGCCAAAATGGATACATACTAAACTATTTTTTTGTAAATACATGGACAATTTGTCGTTGAATTAGTCCTTTGACTTGCCATATTAATTGCTGTTTTATAGAAGTTAACACGTTTATTACCAAAATGAACTCGAATTTTCTACTCATTTTTTGTAGTGCTTCTATTATTTCTTCAAATTACATTAATTTTAATATCTTAAATGTATTCACAAAATTTAATGTATTAAAATCAATATATTTTGAACATATAGAAATATTAAAAAATCAGTAATAAGGCCGAAATATTTCATCTATTTTAGAAAGTTATTGAACAAGATCTATTTACATTTTAATATGTAATAAATACTAAAATAGGAAAAATTATAATTGTACATTTATATATTTTTTATCATGGTTTTTAGATTCAGCTAAGTTTTTCTTTTTTTTTTTTTTTCTAAAAAGAGCTTAATTTTATAATTTGAATTTTTTTTCTCAGTTTAGAGTTAATAAAATTGAGCACAATTTTTTAAACTACTTTTGTTCACCTGGATATACAGTGACTTTTTTTAATCTTTTTACAGCTTGCCACTTTTTTCATGCATTTTCCTAACCACTTCGAAAATTATTGTGGAACTTCTATTTTTGTCATAGAAGATAGTTTTTGCAACAGGCCAATGCATCATGCACCACTTACTGTTGCCACCATTAAGCATTGTTTTATATATTACGTTTAAAGAATATTCATAACTAGAATCTATTTAGAAGAGTCTCTTTTTAATGATTTTAAGAGAACAAAAATAAAGAGAAATTATACAAGAGAATTCTTATAAATTAATTTATGTATAAATTCATTTTAACTTATGAAACAATTAATTTTAACTTATGAAATAATTAATTTGAATTTTTTCTTAGTTTTCTCCTTATACATCCTTATAGAGAAATTCTACCAAGCATATATAAAATGTTTTTGTTGCACTATTAAATATTTAGGTCCTACATATATTTATCAACAACATTCAACCGTCGAAAATGTTGGATGAAGGGATCCAAAAATTCAAATTACATCAAGTCATCGATTGAAGGTGACAGCTCAAAAAAATAATAAAATTATATATATGGCTATTAATTTACCTGCAAAAAGAAAATCTAGGTAATCTTGACATTCTCTAGTTACAAATTTTTATTCACATCGAAAATCTTTCATTAAATGAATTTTGATTTTTTTTTCTCCATAATATATATATATATATATATATATATATATATATATTAATTTACAATTATTAATCTTCTATAACAGTTAATATTTCACGTATAAAAAAGTTATATACGGGTGTGGGTCCCTCCTTGACTACCGACCAACTAATTCATCATAACAAAATGTGTTCATACTTAAAAGGATATTAGCGTTCAACGAAAGATAATTTAAAGCTGTATAATTGACAAAAGATTTCATCCCTTGTGAAAATATTCCATCAATAATTTTCTATTAAAATATTCATCGCTAACTAGTGAAAGAGATAAAATTTGTAAGGTATATTTTAATGGTTAGTTCACAACAAAGAATTTTTATAATTATAGAACGGAAATAGTTCATTGATAAAATTAAATTTATTAATGTTTATCATAGATGAATTTTATTAACGAATTTTAGAATTTGAATTAATGAAAAAATATTTTTTGGTAATAAATATGTAAGTAACTTTGATCGATTTATCGATAAATTAAAATTTATATTATTGATGAGTATTTTTGTCAACAACATACTTATTGGTAAATTTTTGTTGGTAACATATATTTCTCATTTTGGGTTTTGACCAATTCTTGTAAAATTTGTCATTAAAATTTATCAACAATAATTTATCTTAAAATCAGTTAACAAATTCGTTATTAATTTATAATTTTATTATCATCAATTTTTTTTATCACTAACTATGTTAATAAGAGCGACAAATTTATCACCAAGTCTGATGAGATTTTTTTTTTTAAATTAAGTTAGATGGGTGAGAAGAAGGAGAGAATAATAGAAAAACAATAGAAGAAGAAAAAAATAAGAAGACAAGGAAGAGGAGAAGCTGAAGTTGGTGCTGGTAGCAGACCAATGGTGTTGGCGGCCACGACAACAATGGAAGCTAGAAGTGAAGTTGGAGGAAGAGGAATTGAAGGAGGTGGTGTAGAAGATGGTTGACGCGACAAAGAAACAACAATGGTGGAGGAGAGAGGTGGAAGAAGAAAAATAATAAGAAAAACAAAAGGAAAAAGAAGAAGACTCAATCACAATATTTACTAACAACCAAAATTTATCAACAATTATTGACAAATATTTACCAACAAATATTTTTCGATGAATTTTAGGTCGTCAGTAATTACTGATGGATATTTATTGATGAACTTTCGGTCGTTGACAAATTTTTTGATCTGTCAACAAAATTTAGTATTTTATTAACGAACTTTTAGTTTTTAGTAAACTCGAATTACCGATAAATTTTTGCTATTCCTTTAAAGATTTTGTCCATCATCGATAATTAATAATTTTCTTGTAATAATTTAATGTTTACATTTAAATGTTTATGCATTTTAAACATTATAAATTTGGACATTTAACATTGTGAATGAATATTAGAATTTATTTGGTTAACAATTTTCTTCTAGTTGTTTGGTTTGTCATAAAATTCATTCGCATCTCCAATATATTTTTCATCTTATCATGACATTTATGCAATTATATTCAAATGATGTATGTCAATTAAATATTTTTTATGTCTCACATTTGAATATTTCTATTCATTTTTAATATTTTTATTTATTGTATATTTTCCTTTCGAATGAGAATGTTTAACACACTCAATTTTATTGTTTAATATTATAAAATTTTCATTTACTAGGTAATATAAAAAAATTATCTTTTTTACTCTGTTATTATTAATTTTTGTTTCATTTAAATAACTCTTTTGTTTCACCAAAGTAATTTTCTCTTATTTCTCAACCATTAACTATGTTGATATTTGAAAAGTTTTCTTATATCTCTAAGGTATTTTTCATCTTATCATACCCTTAACTATACATATGTTTTTCTTTATGTGATTTCATTCAATAGTCTCTCAAATTATTTTTGAGGCACACATTTGATAAAATTTTCATTTTTTTATTTGTTGTTTATTTTTATCATGTAGAATACTATTTTGATATATTTTATATAATTTTTTTTTCTAACTCATTATCAATCATACTGTATTTTTGTCATTATAATCGTATAAATAAATTTTATTTACTATAATATAAAAATTTAATGGAATTGTCATGATTTTTTTTATCATCATCTAACATATATTTAAGTTCAAAAGATACACAAGATCTATGTTAAAATTTTATCATTATTATTAGTTTAATATTTGTTATTTGCATGATTCTGATGAAGTGATGTATTATATCTTTTATTTTATAAAAAAAGAGTCATTGGAACTTAAAAAATTAAAATAAATAGACATTTAAAATATATTTTAATTTGAATATTTATTTTTCTTTTATATTTTTTAAAAATATTTTTAAATGTTATCAATTAAGGCCCATTAATGTTTGTAAATTTAATAAATATTTGTTCTCATAAAATTTTATTTGGTATTTTAATTTGAAATGTATACAATTATAATTTCTTTATAAATATTTGATATCGAAGAAACAATCATCCTTTTAGTATTGAACATTTTATAATATTATGTTTCACTTATTGTAATTTCTTTTATTATTTTATAAAAAATAATTAATTAATATTGAAATAATAAGAAAATTAGTACGGTTATGGGTATGAGAATATACTCGTTACCCGATGAGAATGAGAATGAAACAAAAATTTGATACTCGTTAAGTTTTGGTATGTGGATGAAGATAATTTTTTTTATATAGAAATGAGTATGAGATAGCGAAGCTTATCCTTATCCCACCCCGTTGGCATGAGTAGTTGGGGCGAGTATAGAGAGGGACAAACATGCATATACATCCATATCCTCATCTTTATACCAATTAAAAAATTGAATATTATTTTTATTCATACTCATTCTCATTCAATGTAGTATTTTTCATCAAAATAGACATGAGTTCAGACAATACTTAGACGAGTTTATTTATAATCTCTATTAAAAATTGATTAATTAACTTAAACATAATAATTTTAATTTAAGTTATTTTAATCAATAAAAACTTTGTTTAATCTATTAAAACATAACTAAATAGTTTTAAGTGACTTAATAAATTAATTTAACATATAATTTTTTTTCTCTTTTTAGCTATCTTCTTTTCATGGATAAAATTGAATATTTATTTTCGTTGTTTCTATACAGCATCTAGCATTTAACATTTAATGGTTAATGACAATGAAAATGAGAGTATTTTCATAGATGATGACGTTCCTTTGTTTCAATTATCTGAGGAACATGAAAAGTTGAAAAAGTGAATAATCAGTACAAAAAATTATAAAGAACAAAAGAAAAAAAGAAAAAAAAAGCTGTATGGACATGCGAGAAACCGGGAGGAAAAGAAGAAGAAAAAAACATATAGATGTAACACATGTATACGTAATAAAATATTTTGATAAAGAAAGAAACATTTTGAAATGTTACAGGCGTCCTTATTTGATTATTAGTGTTTTATTGTTTTATTTATTCTTTATTTAACAATAAAATTTATTAACAGCAATGAAATTATTTTAATTTCATTCTTTTAAAAATCTAATTGAAATAACTATCTTTATTTTATTTTATTCTTTTAACTATTTATGACTTAAGTGAAGCAAAGGTAAGAGAGAGTTAATTTTCAGTACGAACATGGACTTTGGTGGATATGGATGTACTCGTTAAAATGTGTGGAGGTGATTCCATGGAAAACACTGAAACATGATATAATCTTATGGTCAATAGTTGGAGATTAAGATATTTAGATGATTTTTTCAAATACTGTGCCTCATTTGAGTGGTTTTCAACAAACGTATTTTTGACTTTCTGTGGAGGAATAATTATTATTGCCAAATGCCAATGCCTAACAAACACAAATTGAGGACTTCCTAGTACACAATTTTACTTTTTTATGAATTTTAAAAATAACTAAATTAATCTACAACTTTATTTTTTGCATCAATCATTCTAACATAAATAACTCCATAAGTTTTCATAACTACATTACTAAAAGAAGAAGTATGTTATTATTATTTTTTTTTAAAAATGATTTTTTTCTTTTTAAATTTCAAAACTAAAAATTAATATGTTTCTAGCACCGAATTGTAATTAAATACTTCAGTTTTAGTGGTGATAGATAATCCAGAAACTTTAGCCCACTTGTGGCCATAAAAAATGTCTATTAAATAGAAACAAAATAGCCTAATTTATTATCAATTTAAATAATTAGATTAGATTAAATTTATACCTATATTTTCTAAAAAAAAAACAGTTTGAATTTTATAAATATAAATAATTGGATTGAAATTTATTTTCTGAAAAACATATTTTGATAAATTCAAAATAACATTTTTCTCAAAATCAATTTTAAATTTAAGTAATTTAAATAAATGTTGGGGATATTATATATCAAATATATGAAAACACAAAAAAACATTATATGAACCGATATACCTTTAATTTTGCTATATATGACATTAAATGTTAAACTCTTAGATATTTAGCCATTGGACTAAAGATGTATACCAAATATTATACCTAATTTTCTAGAACATATCTATCACTGATTTTCTGTTAAGATTATTAATTAATTGGACAATTTTATGAAATATAAAATATTCTAATAGTTTTACATTTCATTATGAAATGTGTTGGAAGTTCCATATCGGCTCGAAATAAGTATATATAAGTGAGGTGCAAACCTCATCTTACAAGTCGATTTTGTGGGATTGAGTTAGACTTAAAATCCATTTCTAACATGGTATCAGAGAGCCAAGTTAGAGTATATCCTAACGAACTTTCTTGGACATTCTATTTCACCCAGGCCGCTAATGGACCATCCACTAATTTCTAATCTAACGCACGAGATGAATGTATATCAACGGCGTGAGGAGGTGTGTTGGAAGTCCCACATCAACTAGAAATAAGTATATATAAGTGAGGTGCAAACCTCACCTTACAAATTGGGTTCATAGAGTTGAGTTAGACTTAAAGTTCAATTATAACAAAATGTATTAATTTTAAATCATTATATATTTAAAATCATCTTTTCAAAAATGTTAATTTTAAAAGTAATATTAAGCTGATTTATGAAGATGTAAATTATTTTCTTTTAGAAAAAAATAATTTGAATTTAAAACCCAATTTAATTCTTTAGGTGTGAATATATAAAATTCTAAACTATTTATGTTAGATGACTCGATCGCAATTCTCTACTTATGCGTACAAATCTTAAAATATATAAAATTCTAAACTATTTATATTAAATGAATTTCATCCATGTCTAACTCAATCGCAATTCTCTACTTATGTGTACAAATCTTAAAACACTTAGTCAAACAATTAATATTTTGGTTTACCGTTAGAAACTTTGATGATAAAGAGAATTAAGATTTATGAACATCCAAAGATTATTGATTAGCTAATAAACACATAAAACGTGTTAAATTCATTTTTTTTATATAAACTCTCTTAGATCATAGGCCTTCTGTTTATCTTTGTTTTTATTTTTACTATATATACTATGAAAACACATACATGGTTATGGTTGTGTTTGTGTGTTCGTATTTTTTAATTTTTAAAAAAATTTAAATTAAGATGAATAAAAAATATATAATTAATTTTTAAAATAATTTTTAAATATAAAATTAAAAAAATAAAATAAGTATATAAAAGATATTTTTAGAATAATTGTTGAGACAGAAAAAGATTTTAGAATAATTAATTTTTTAAAATAATAATTAAAGATAAAATTAGAATAACGAAATATAAATACAAAAGAGAATATTTATTTATATATATATATATATATATATATATATATATATATATATATATATATATATATTAAACTTATGTAATTAAAATTAGTATAAAGAGATTACTTTTATTTAAATATAATAGTTCCTATGACCTATTTAAGATTACTTTTTAGAAAAATGAATTGTATTTGTACCAATATTTTATAATACAATTTTATTTAAATTATACTTTAGTGTAAGTACTTGATTTAAATTTATATTTTAAAAAATTATTTTAAGTAATCTGGTTTAAAATTTTAAAAAATAAATCTATGAATACCATAATAATTCACAAATATTCTTTGGAAGGAGTACCATAGAAATATTGGTGGATGGGTATAATTGGCTTTCCATGGCACAAGCAATTCTTGATCCACAAACGGTGATATTTTTGTCTAGTAAAATGGACACAGGGCAACCTTGAATGAATGATGCCAACATTTTCTTCAAACAATCACAAACATTTATATTCATACTTCGTTTTTTTTATTTATTTATTTAAAACACATTTAAATCTAACATAAAAAGTATATGTAATTTAATTTGGTTCTATTAGATTGAAGAAAAATAGTTAAAATCAAATTAAACCAATATCTCGTGATTTAGTTTGGATCAATTTTACTATTTTTAGTTTCTAATTTTAACTTTTTCTCTTTTATGGAATGTTTTTATTTATTTTTTAAATTAAAATATAATAATAAAAAATATGTTATTCAAAATCTGATATATTAAATAATAAAATAATAAAATTAAATATTCAATATTTAAAATAATATATTAGTGAAACTAATAATCATTCAGAACAAAAAATTAAGAATAACTTAAACATATAAAAATACAACAACATATCATTATGATAAATTTGACTAAATCACAAACAAACATCATCTCTTTAAGAACATTTTCTAAACTTTCTCGATCTTCTTTCTAGATTTTTGATTCCATCTTTCATTTTTTTAAGGTCAAAGTCTATAGTACCGGTCATTGTTGAATTGTTATAACCTATATGATCAAAGTCTTAAACGGGATAAGTTCATTTTTTACTCTTCTTTTCGGTCTTTTAGTAAATTAGATACATGTCGGGGTTGTTAGGTTTACATTGTCGTCTAAAGGCTTAAGATGAATATCTATTTAGTAAGAATTGTTAGGATATGTTCAGATCATTGATATGAGTTTTGTATGTGCATATATTGCATCCTTTGTGAGTATATGCCTTTAGAAGCAATATAGTTATCTGTGATAAAAGCTTACGATTAAGGTAAGGAAAGTTAGCTTATATTATATAATATGAATCCTGCTTGATGAATGGATTGTGATGAGAATGCGAGATTCTTCGTAATCTCTGACATGTATTTTAGTATTTTGAATTGAATTGATGTTATTGAGTGTTCAAATTAAATGGAAATTGCTATCTGTGGAGCTGACTAGTGATAGCAAAGATTGTTCAATTTTCTCTATTTGAGGTTTATTTTGAACTAAACCATGGTATTTTGAACTAAGAAGATATTGAATTGCCTATATAAATAAATTGGGTAATTTGTTATGGTTAGTCAAGGTCGGAACATTGGTACCATTACCTAGAATCGTCAGGCGCTGAATGAAGATTTGAAGTCAAAGAGTTCCAGTGGTTCACAACGTCGAGCGTCAATTAGGGTCCATTGTGCGCTATTGTGATTTAAAACCACAAAGAGCTCAGGGATCTATGTCATTAGGCGCTTATAGACACCGTTGAGCACTACAGGTTAGCATTGGGTGCCATAAGCATTACATTGTGGAATTAAATTTCAAGAACCTCTAAGGGCTAAGAACGATGGATGTTAGGTAGTTTTTTCTAAGCGTTAACAATTATATTTGATAAATTAACATGTGTTTAGAATTTGTAATTATGCATATGTGTTAATTAATTGATAATAATGGATGGTTTAAATGTGAAAATTTTGATGTAGTGAATGTTGATGTGATAAGAGTGTAGTGGCTTTTCGAGGAGAAAATGTCACTCAACCAAGTTTAGGGTGTATTGAAGGGGGATTCAAGGATGTTCCTATAGTAGAATTTGATGAAAAAGAAACATTTCGACGAGTTATAGTGAATTAACCCAGTCATGGTGATGTGGACATATGTCCTAATATATTGAGGGTGGGGTAGAGCATGGTTAGTAGTCGCCAAAATCTACCGAGTGTTCACATGATAGGTGCATAATCTGAGTTTATTCAATACAATTCAGAGGTAAAGTCAAATGTCTAGGTCTTGAGAGACAATGAGTTGTGATGATTGAGATTTTATTTGTGGTTTGTTATAATTACATTAGCTTACCTTGATGTCTTTTGTGTTGTAGTTTGCCCGCTTGGTATGATTGTATGTTATATGTGAGCAAAGTAGACTACAAGTAAAGATTTGTATAGTAGTAAGATTGCTAATGGTCTTCTTAGATAGAATAATTGTTGCTTAGCTACATAACTTTTTATATTGTATAAATCTTTCTAGTTAACAATATATTAATTATTATTTTTTCTTGGATTTTCTCATGGAGAATTGTAAATAGACTTTATTAGTTATGAAAAAGAAGAAGTTAACACAATTTTCTAAGTAATAGTAAGTTAAATATTTAAAGTACTTTTGCAAATATAAATAGAATAGAATCATTGATAGAACTCAGACAAAAAGTGTAAGGGGCAAATTATATCTTTTATATATAAATTATTTTTTTAATTAAAAAAGGTTTAGATCATTTTTTCTAAATACACATGATAATAGAATCCAAAAAAATATGACAATAATATATATGAAAATGTAACATAAAGTTTATCATCAATCATAATATATTAAAAAAACAAAAGTTAAATTTAGTTGACGTAAGATGCATTTTTTTTCATCTTCATCACAAACATTTCTCTTGAAAAAATAATCAATTCTTTTATTCTTTATCATAATTTTTATAATATAAATTTGTCACCTCTCACTTATTTAGGAAAAGATAAAATTATGAATATCCCAAATTAAATCTCAAAACCTAAGACTCAATATTTTAAGAAAATTAACAACTTATAAATGATTAGTTTCCCTTACCTTAAAGTAGATTCCTACCAATGTTCTTTCCTCACACAACTTAAAACTCTAAAATAGCTCTATCTACAAAAAGAGAAGGTTTGATCAACAATTAGAGCATGATTTTATGATTTCTAACATATAGAGATTATCATAGAGAGTAGAAAAATCACATACAAGCGGAAAACATATTGTTTCAAAAATTAAAAAAAAAGGGTAAAAAATAAATTTACTCAAAAAAAGAAATTGTTCGATAAAAAATATTCCTTAACTTTTTAATTTTATTGTGGTGCAATTTTATTTTGAAAATGACAAAAGATTGATGGTGAAGATTGTGATAGAAAGAAAAGAAGAGCAAAAGAAAGAAACCAAAAAAGAAAGTAAAATAAATTACAACAAAGAAAGAAAACATGACTTTTAAATTTTGAAAAAACTATTTTAAACTAAATTAATATAAATAAAATAATAATATATAAATATTTCTTTTTAAAAATTTAAAATTAAATTAATATAAATAAAGTAATAATGTATAAATATATTTTTAACTAAATTTTCAAAAAAATATTTTAAACTAAAATAATAATATGTAAATATATTTTTAAAAAATACATAAAAAAATGTTGGGTAGCCATGGCTCCCTGTCAAAGGGAAGGTCCAGTAGAATACAGATAGGTTCAAACAAATATCCACTAATACTTTTTTTTAACATTATTTTGGTGTCTCATTTTTTCAATCTTGTGGTGGTGATGTTGATCATTCCTATATTGGTGATGTTGGAATTGAAAATGATGCTAAATAGGTGGAATAACAATGGTCAACATCAGAACAGGGAGAGACTCTAAAACTATATAATTCAAATTAAATTTTAGATAAATTAATTGATTCAGATGATAGAAAAAAATTAAATTAATTGTGTAATATAATAAATAAGTAAAATATTTTTGATTAATTCTGAATAAGAATAAATATAAATTAAAGCAGTGATATAATTTAATAGTAGTAATTATTTGATAAAATTGGAAAGGATAATTAAAATTTAATATTGTAACGTTAATACCCAGATGTAATATATATATTTTATTTTTAATTTAATTATTATTTAAGAGATAATTACTTATACTTAAATTTTGATAAAAAATATAAGTTTAATATATATATATATATATATTATAATCTTTATATTTTATTTTATAATCTAAATCTTTCTAATATTTAGAGAAGATACCGAATTTAATTTATTAATCATTATTTCTTTAATCGATGTTCTTACTAAATAAATTAATTTATATTTTCAAATCGTTAGTGGAAGACCTCCACAACCTCTTGAAATACATAAACGGTACAGTTAAATTGGCATGGATCAAACATTTAGTAACTCACTTTTTAATTTACCATTTCAATTTAATGTTCTTTTAATTATCTTTTTTTTCTTTACTTTTATTTTATTAGTATAATATGATGATATAAGAATAATTAAAATAATAAATTAAAAGGATCAAAATATCATTATTCATCGACATAATCTTTTATATCTCGATACATAATCAATTATCTAATTAATCATAATCAATTAAAACATTAAAGGACCAACATTTATTTTAAATTGTTAAAATTTACAATACCTTTTATAATTAATCTTGAAATCTTATAAAATATCTGAATCAATTTAAAGTAAAGGTTTCATTAAAATATATTTTAAATTATCATTATTCATATTTTTAAATTATTTTAAATCATTTATTATTTCAGATTTATCATATTAAAATTTAAAACAACACTTCTTGATTTATGATTATTATTATTTTTTAAGTTGTCCCAAAGAAGGATAAATAATAAAATATATTTTCACCATGAAAAGTGTTTACATATTTCTTTTTCTCTCTAATGGATATATGTTATCGTGCTGATTGATTGATCGTTTAAGTATACCCACTTTAAGTATATACACGACAAAATTTCTTAAGAAAAAAATTATAAACGTACACTTATATGGTTTCATTCTTCATTTGGACTTAATATTTATTTATGTTTCAGACTACAACACACATTAGTTAATTTAATACAATATTTTGGTTAAATTTGTCTAATTATTCATTAAATTAATGTTTAAACTAATATGTGAATTATAACATATTCAAATACTACATAAGACCTTGTGAAGTCTATCTAATCATCAATTTGCAATAATATGAAAAATCAATTTTCTTACTCGTATCTAATTCTATTTCATTAAGGTCAAGTACTAAATATTGACTAACATAAAACAACAGGGATCTCATAGTACTCGTATCCGATCCTATCTCATCAAGGTCAAACATTAGGTACTAGTTACCACAAAGTAATAGGAATCTCATGGTATTCGTACCTGATCCTGTCTATCAAAGTTAGGTACTGGATACTAGTTACCACAATGTAACAGGAATCTCATAGTACTCGTGCTTGGTCTTATCTCATCAAGGTCAGATACTAGGAGGGTCAAATACTGGGTATTGGTTACCACAAATCAACCGGAATCTCATAGTACTCACTCGACCCTATCTCATCAAAACCAGGTACTGGATACTTGCTACCACAAAGAAACCAAGGATCACACAGTACCAATACCTAATCTTATCTCACTAAGGTCAAGTACTAGGTATCGACTACTGAGAACCGATGACCAGTAAGGATTATGTTGTAATTCCACCAACGTCATGGATCTCAAAAACAATTGAAAAGGTAAAATTATAATTAATATACTCTGAAATCTCCTGAGATTCTTTAATATCACTCATGCTAACTTAAACATTAGAGTATCTTTTGCAAACACTCCTACACTTTAGACGAGAAGTGATAAAATTGAAGGAGATAAAAAAGAAGATTGAGTACCGATGAAATCTTGAAGGCTTGACAAAATTCAACTTTATCATACAAGAACATCAATTATCATAATTTATAAATGGAACCGATTTTGATTAGTTAAACAAGTTGACATAATTGGTTAAATAATTCAAATTTTTTATTAATAGTCTTATTGGACCACCTGTAGAGTACTATGTGAGAATTATTAATTTTGGTACAATTATAAAAGAGTGAGTGAACATGATATGACATCCTCAAACCTTTTCTTTTCAAGTTCACAACTCTTTATAAGTTAAACCAGTACAATTATTAGTTAAAGTCCACTTTAGTCGATCAACACTTTTCTCTAAAACCACTATTTCAAATTCAAACAATAATCAAGTGACATTACTCTTAATCTAAAGCTTTGAAGGAATGTTTGGAGTAATGTTTAAAAATAAATATTAATTTAGAATCAATAATAGTAAATAGTTAAAATTTTGATAATTAGAGGTCAATTTAAATTATATTTTATAAATTAATTATAATATTTTACTAATAATTGATATTATTTTAAATATTAATAATTTTTAATTTGTAAAATGATTTCAAATTTATTTATCTTATTATTTGATTAGTTTTTATGTAATATATGAAGATTTAAATTAAGATTAAAAAAAGAAGAAGATGTGAATGATATTTTTATCATTGGCTTTCATATCACTTCTTTGAGTAATCGTGGGTGCATAATATTATTTTCTCTTTTTCTTTCAAATTAGTGTTTGCTATTTGTCGTAAATTACTAAATAGAAATACATATAATATACGTCTTTCTATTATCAATCTTCAATGACAAAATTGGTCTTAATAACAAGGGAGAAAACGCAATGAATGAAAATAAGAAAAAGGAAAATAGAGCTGGAAGAACCGCATGACTACTTTTCTTAGTTATATCTTCGAAGCATACTTTTTTGGTAGTAAGAAATACATTACAAAATTAATACATAATTAGACAGTTATCGTCATGAATTCCTAATTTTTCTTGATTTTTTCTTTCTCCTGACAACTTTCAAGATTTTCAAGAACATTAGCAAGAAATGAATTCTTGTGAATTTTCTAAAAACTAATAATAGCAAAAAAATGTGAAGCTTTCTAATAATGAATAAGTAGTCACAAAATTTATTATTTGTTAGTACATAATATCCATTATCCACTAAATGATTCTGGAATACAGAAAATCAGTTATATATATCATCAATATTTACATTCTTTTACTGAAACACATCTTGTTACACTTTCCATCCATTCTTTTACTTTTCACTTAAATTCTTTTCATTTTTTTATCTTTTTTTTTTCGTTCCCTCATTTTTTTTACCCAATATCCAAACAGAGACCTAAAGGTCGTGATCACTTGGTTATATGTTTGGTAGCTTTCGTGAGTTGGATGATAGTCTAATAGTAGTTAACATAATTTGACAAACAGAAATCCATAGTAATCAAAGGACCCACACTGTATCACTTCATAGGAGACTTATAAGAAAAAAATAGATAGCCACCAAAAATGTCTTTTTTATGTAAAATTATGTGAAGAAAACAAATTTTTCTTGTTAAAAAAACGGAGTTCACACATCTATATATATAGGTGTGGTATGTGCTTGATTAGAAGCATAGAAGCTCATAAAAAGAATATCCCAAAACGAGAGCAAAGTAGAGATAAAAAAGAAAACAATGGAAGTAGCACAGGTTCTGCACATGAACGGGGGTGTTGGAGACGCAAGCTATGCAAACAACTCTCTTGTTCAGGTATACTCACAAATTAACTGTTAGAATTCGCACTTCACACAACAAAATTGAGAGACCTATAATGCTGATTAATAGCTTATTATTATATAAGAGACAAAAAAAGTAAATATCTTCTCTAACAAAGACCGTAGTGAAAGATGTTCACAAAACTTTCAGCTTGTGCTCATGCTTGGTTGTTATGCAGCAAAAGGCGATTTCTTTGGCAAAGCCGATACGAGAGGAAGCCATAACTAGCCTGTATTGCAGTAGACTCCCGAGAAGTTTGGCAATTGCAGATTTGGGTTGCTCTTCTGGACCAAACACTTTGTTTGTTGTGTCTGAAGTCATCAAGACCGTGGAGCAGCTTTGTCGTAAGCTGAACCATAAATCTCCAGAGTACAGGGTGTTTCTGAATGATCTACCCGGAAATGACTTCAACAACATCTTTATGTCCATTCACAGCTTTAAAGAGAAATTGCAAACAGAAGTGGAAGGTGGGATTGGTCCATGCTACTTCTCTGGGGTTCCAGGATCTTTCTATGCCCGGGCTTTCCCAAATCAAAGTTTGCATTTTGTTCATTCCTCTTACAGCCTTCAATGGCTATCTAAGGTACATTTCATATTTGTATTTCGTGGGAGTTGTAATATATAATACATGAACTATGAATAATAATAATAGTAATAATTATGTATTATTAGGTTCCTGAGGGTGTAGACAACAACAAGGGCAACATTTACCTAAGCAGAACAAGCCCATCAAATGTTGTAAGAGCTTACTATGAACAATTTCAAAGAGATTTCAGTTTTTTTCTCAAGTGTCGAGCAGAGGAACTAGTTGAAGGAGGCCGTATGGTTCTGACAATTTTGGGGAGAAGAAACGAGGATCCATGTAGCAAGGATGGTTGCTACATTTGGGAGCTTATGGCTACTGCTCTTAATGATATGGTTTCGGAGGTAGTTAATAATTAATTACTTAACCATGCATGAAAGTCTGAGTTTTAATATTAATTTCCTAAGTTGTGTGTTGAAACATGTGTATAAATCTGGGAAGAAGCATGAATACAAATGTTTTCACTGTTTTGCTGCAGGGAATCATAAAGGAAGAGCAAGTGGATAGTTTTAACATCCCGCAATACACTCCATCACCTTCTGAAGTGAAATTGGAAGTTCTTAAAGAAGGATCATTTGCCATGAATCGTGTGGAAGTTTCTGCAGTGAACTGGAATGGTTTTGATGATTGGAATGCTCTTGATTTTGAGTCTGAAAGGTTTGAATCGATCGGTGATGGTGGATACAACGTGGCACAGTGCATGAGGGCTGTGGCAGAACCTATGCTGGTAAGTCACTTTGGTGAAGACATCATTGAAGAGGTTTTCAGCCGCTACCAGCAAATCTTGGCTGATCGAATGTCCAAGGAAAAAACTCAGTTCTTCAATGTCACTGTCTTATTGACTAGAAAAGAATAAGCAAGACTTTGCATTGCATCTATATGTCTACGCTTTGCTCCTTTCTTTTCTGGCAATTATGAGTACCAAAAATGTTAAGTTGGAAGATAATAAAGTTAGAATTGTGTGGTGTTTGTTAGCAACTTTTTTTTTTTTTAATATTTGTAGTTCATTATGTAATAAAAATTATTCTTGTAAGATTATGTTATGATTAATGGTCAATTATGCTTCACTGCTGTTATTCACTCGCCAAACATTGATTAAACTCAATGGAAAGTCTGAGTTGTGTTGAATTTGTATTGCTTTATATTTTATCTGTTACCAAAATATTATCAATTAATGGAATAAATAAATTGTATCATAACGGATTAACAAAAGTTAAAATAATAGCAAAGTTACTTATAAGGAAAAAGTAAAGTTGAAAAGGATCATAGGTAGTGACAATCTGGTTCTGTTCCCATGATGATGTGATATCGTAGGATTCAACTGCCAAAATTTTCAACTATAATTAGACTTCCTTTGCAACTTTTATGGGTTTTCTTCTTGATTCCTCGTATTTTGAGAAAAGAAAACGGTTGTTGCAAATAGTCCAAAACTTTTGTCGACTAATTTAAGTCCTTGGTAAACTTGGCGAAGAATTAGGATACAGTTTGGAAAGAGGCGTGAAGGAGGGATGACAACAGGGAGTTTCATTATTTTATATTCATCTTTGTAAGCAAAAAATCATCATAATTTTCATATCCAAAAGTAATGTGTTTTAAATTTTTAACTTATTCTCATCCATGTAACGAGTAATGGATATATATAATATATATATTTGCACTCTTATTTGTATTTATTTTGTTATTGTTTTAATATCAATTAATTAATTTTTATAAAATAGTAAAAAAATTATGTTAAAAAAAATATAATATTATCAAATATTCATTATTAAGATGAGAGTATTATTATTTCTTCAATATCAAATATTTAGAAAGAAATTATAATTTTATACATTTTAAATTAAAATATCAAATAAAATTTAATAGAAGTAAAAAATATTTATTAAATTGCAAACATAAATAAAATCTAGTTGATAAAATTTTCAAAATATTTAAACAAAATATAAAAAGAAAACAAATATTCAAATTAAAAAATAATTTAAATGTTTGTTAACTTCAAGTTTTTAAATGCTAATGAAAACTCTTTTTTTTTTATACTAATGAAAGTTATAATACATCATTTAATTAAAATCACACAAAGAACAAAGATTAAATTAATAATAATTAAAATTTAACATAAATCTTTTATCTTTTGAACTTCAATATATATTGAATGGTAATAAATAAAATTTATTTATACAATTATAGAGAGGAAATATGTATGATAATGAGTTAGAAAATAAAAATAATTATATAAAAAATTATCAAAACAGTATTCTATATGATAAAAATAAATAATAAATAAAAATATTAAAAAACTGATTAAATGAAAAAACATTTGATAGACCATTGAATAAAATCACACAAAGAAAAATAAATGTATAATTAAGAGTATGATAAGATGAAAACTATCTTAGAGGTTTAAGAAAACCTTTCAACTATGAATATAAATCTAGTCAAATGATCAAGAGATAACAAAAGTTGTTTCAGCGAGATAAAAAAGTTTTTCAAATGAAACAAAAATTATTAATAATAGAATTTATAATTGATATTATCATGTTTTTCTTTTTAGTTTATTTTATGTTTTATTATTATTTTATTTTGAATTTTATTTGATATTTTAGGTTTTATTCAATAAAAGGGAAAAGGATAAATGTTTGAGTTATATTTTTCAAATGAGTGGAAAACTTAGAGATTTGGAATAACAGAATGAGTGAAATATTGAATAATCAATATTATCAACAACTTCACTTATCTACAAAGATGGTTACTCAAATTAAAAGTTAGAAGAATTGAAGAGTAATTCGAAGATACGGAATTCTAGAAGATAAAAAAATATATATCTAACAAGAAATTTTAGTACAAAATTAAGTACAAAGTTGCAAGCCTAATTCAGTTTCGCGTCATTCGTCCAGCGAAGGACCACATAATATATTATTTTTTTCTTCTATATTCATAAAAAATGAGTCTATAACGGTTAAACTAATATTTCATAGTGAGACGAGAGAGAGTTACATTTTTTTCTTAAAGAAAAGAAGAAAACAAATGACAAATGAGAGAAAAAATAATGACTTTGTGTCTAACTTCCTTTTTTTTTGTTCAAAAACAAGAAGAAAACATATAAGAGTGAGAGATTAGTACAATTGTGTGAAAAACTAAGAAGACAATGAGAAAGTATCAACACCCAATTTCGTCCAGGTGAATGCATTTGTTTTTAAAAAAATAAAAAATAAAAAAATATGTTTTTGATTGATGGTAGGTAAGAAAAAAGAGGTGAAATAAGTTTTTTTAAATTTTCAAGCTTTAATTCTACCATGAAAAGAAGAAGAAGAAGAAGGAAGAATTCGATTTGTTTTTAATTGTCACACCCTTTTCATGAACCCAAATATTTTATACATAGCTTCACCCCCACTATTTACTATTTACACTCCTCACAAAACATGTCAGAATAGGATATTTTAAGAAATAATTCAACATGTTTAGTCCGTGTTAGATAATTCCTTAAAAAATAATTGCAAAGAAAATGTTTCTATATCGATTCAACTCCTAGTTGTCTCCTATTCCAAAAACTAACACATAGATAATAATATCTTTCGTTATATTTCACATTTTGTTGAGCAATTTATAGAATCCTTTCAATATCATTCTAATACTTCTCACTTACTTGACCTGAATACAAAGAAATCATGTTAGTCTCTGTTGGATAATTCCTTAAGAAATAATTACAAAAAAAAAATCAATTTAATTTCTAACTGTATCTTATTCCAACAACTAGCACACATAATAGTATCTTTTGTTATATTCTACAATTTATTAAACAAATTGAAGAAATTTTCAATACCATTTTCATACTTCTCACTTACTTGACTTAAATGCATTCATCTTCAATCCATTAAGGATATTTTGTCTCACTTTTTCTGATTTACTTTTAATCTATCACTTCAATCACCCTTTAATTATCTATTTTTATTTTTTGTAGTGGTGTGATATGATAATCTAAAGATGATTGAAGTGGTGAGTTAAAAATAAGTTAAAAATAAGTCAAAAATAGTGGGTCAAAATATCATTATTCATCTATTATACTAGTTAACATAAGACCTTATTGGTCTCTAGATGAATATCTCACTTCATTATTACCTTTTAAAAAATAAGGGTACGAGTGTATCCGATTTAGGAGACTCCATTGTGTGAACATAAATTTCAATCAAAATTTCTTATATTTAGCAAAATTTTGACAACATTTTACTTTTGAACTTCAATATTTTTTTAATCTTGTTTTTCCTATGTTTCAACTTTTTTGCGATCTTATTTTGTTCTTTAAATAATTTTATTATCTATGCTAATTTATGTTTAATTACATTAGAAAATGTATTGAAATTCATAAACTCAACGGAAAAACAACCAAGAAATTGAATAATGTGAGTAATATTTATCATCTTCATATTTTTTATCACATGTTATATTCTTCCTTTATATATATATATATATATATATATATATATATATAATAAATATTGTATCTTGTAATAGAATCTTGTACTAATAGTAATGTACACTTTTATTAGTTGATGCAAGTTATTATTGTATAGTATCTACTACTACTATATAAATGATTTCCTTTTTTTTTCTTCTACATTTTATTTTCTATTTTATCCTTTATATGATAGTTTTTTAAACTAAATTAATTGTTTTACCATTTTACCATTTAACTGACACTTTTTTAAAATTCAACTGTTTTCTTTATTTCAACTTGACTGTTTCTTTTTAAATTGAATCATTTTATTAAACTAAAATAACTATCTATAATTAAAAAAAATACAAAATAAATAAAATCTACTCGCAACAAAAGTATAAAAATTATTTATATTTACTTTGATAATAATAATAGTAATTTTTTATTGTCATAAAAAAAATAACACATTGCTACACGCATGTATTTTGATTAATAATAATAATAATTTATTTTCATTATTAATAATTAGCTTAAACACAGGCGCTATCACATTTGTATGTATACATTTTTTGAATATATATAATATTATATTAGTAGTTGATGATATTGTAATGTTATTAAGTTAATAAACAAAATAAAATTATATTTATCAAAAATAAAGTGAAATGTACGGAGAAAATATGAAAAAAAATTGTTGATAAATAAAAAAAAGAAGGAGATAAGTAAATAATTTTATAAAAACTTGTAAAAGTAACAATTAATTTTTAAAAATTTAACAAATAATTACATTGTAAAAGATAAAGTTAAAATTATATTATAAAGAACAAAATTGAAATTATGAAATGTGAACACAAAAGAGAGAATCTCTTTATATATAGTTATAGATAATAATAATTTCCAAAATCGCTAGATTCATAGTTCAAGTTTCTTGTTAAAATAATCAAAGAAATTATTGATTTTATGTAAAGTTTTAAATTCTTGTTAAATGTAAAGTTTTAAATTCTTGTTAATAAGGAATTATAATTTAAGTAAAGAAAAAAATACGGTGAAAAGTAAAGTATATTAAAATCTTAATTGTTACGTAGTTAAGTTCATCGAATTCAACCTTCAAACAATATTATATCATCCTCAGTTGTTCTTAGATGCTTGCAATTAGTTTATCTATATCAGTTTTCATTTCAAAATTCCTAAGTTTTTATTACTAAAAGTATACAAATTATCTAAATAAATGAAAATATATATTTCATGCTGGTATAAATTATATGCGAATATTTTCTACATTCATAAGTACATACAACTACAAAAATATTACTTGTCACGAGAGGTTAAATAATTTTTAAAAAAATTTATATTTAAACTATTTTCAAGAAATTTGGAATAGTTTTTTTTAAAAAAAAAAAAACATAACCTGAAATAACATTAAAAAATTAATTTTATTCTCGCATTAAATTTGTGTAAAATACTTTATTAGTAATATTATGTTCAAAATTCCAATTTTATTAGTTAAAAGTTATAGAAGTGTGTAAAGTTTAGAACATTTAAAATTTCACAACGAAAGTTAATCATGTTGCTTTACAACCAAATTGGAAAATAAATAAAAAACGATTGAAATTGTAAAAATAAATTAATAGCTTGTTTTTTAGTGATAAAATAAACACAAATTCTTGATGCTGGGCTAGAGTTGCAAAAATTGATTATTGGGCCAAGGATTAATGAATTACGAGGATTTCTTCCTCCACTTCCATATTTTCTCTCTGCACCTAATAGATGTGATGAAATGATCATGAAACTTTTTTAATATACATTTATGAATTATGTAATTCAAAATTTTTTCGAATTATATAATCAAAAATTTAATTTCATTTCAAAAAGTATATTTTAAATTACACAAAAATGTATTTGATACATTTCAGATTATATAATTTAGAACGTAACAAATAAATAATAAATTTTAAATTATACGATTCAAAATGAATTATATATTTAAATGTAATCTACTGTATTCATTCTTCATTCCTGCTTCATTCACTTTTTCCCGCCCAATCTCGTACCTATTTTAGACAATCTTTTCGAAACCATTAAGTGCTAGAACATTTTTCAAAGCAACTCGGTGTGTAAGTATGGTGCACATCATGTGTTCTTTTGTTTGAAAGCTACATAATTAGAATTGTCAAAATGGATTGAAATTTACAAGTTAACTTGATTAACCACGGGTTTAGATTGGGTTGAGTTGAATTTTATTTTACAAATTTTAATACGGGTTGAACCCGTGATGAGGCAAGTTGGCTCATCAACCCGCAAATAAAAGGTCATTTAAGTATTTTTTTTGTTAAGTTAGGTTTTGTATTTGAGTTATGTTAGATTGTTTTTTTAGCCAACACATACATAATTTTTATTTTTGTGATTTTGGTTTGTATTTGGATTGTATTAACATTTATTTAGATTTTAATTAGAATTATAATCTAGTTTTGACTGAAAAATTAAAAAATTGTATTTTTTTTAATTAAGTGCGCTCGTTAACCAACCCGTTTAACCCACCAACATGCGGTGGGTCAGGTCAGGTTTACATTTTTTTTGGCTTACTAATAAATGAACCAGCCGGATTAAGTTGGCCATGATAGGTCAAACCGGATGAGACCAAACATCCATAAATAAGGAAGAACGTATGTGAATCTAATAATATATACCATTGCTAAGTTAACAAACAACAATTTTTTAATAGAATATTATATTTTTTAATCAATCAATTTAAAACATTTCAAAAATATATATAGAAAAGGAAATATTTTTTCAAAATGAACACATGTCATGACACATTTTTTCGGCGAATACAAAATAATTCAAATACTCATTCTTCTATTTTCTTATAAATCCTAGTTGTCCTCCATACTGGTCCTTCTCACAATCTTCCTCTTAGCCTTTCTTGTTTGATTTTTTCTCGGTGCTCTGATTTTTTATTTCACGACATCTTAACGTTTTTGCAGGTGATAGAATCTAGCAAATGAAAAAAAGAAGAGGACAAAGAAAGAAAGTTGCTCTCAACCCTTTCAACTTCTTCTAATTTTTTTCGTTGCTCTTATTCTATTTGTTGTTCCATTTGTCGCTCTTCTTCCAAATACACAATATCTTTTTCTTTTTTGCATTGTTGCTCTTCTTCTTTTTTCTCAAAGAATGATTTTTTATCACAAAAATGATATCTTGATATTTAGTTTTGGCTTTTATCAGGCTAAAGTTTGATTTTCTTTTTCATTCATGCATTCCATTCTTTGATAATTGGATGGATACCTTCATCTGAAAATGGTTGCAGTGATGAAATCAATTTTTGCAGTGTTCTCCTTCATCTTAAAGAATCAATTTTTATGCCAAAAATAAAATCTTGATGTTTACTTTTGGCTTTTATCATTCTAAAGTTTGAATTATTTATTCCTTCATTTGAATCATTCACAACGCGGGATAGGTAGTTTGTTCAAAAACTATTGCACAAATTATTCAAAATGATTTTTGCTTCCTGACAATACATGGTCTATTTGCTGAATAGGTAAGATCTAAATCTAGCATTTTTTTTTCTTTCTACTACAATGCCCATGATTATTTCCCATGACTTCCTTTTTGAATTGTTCTTCTTAAATAAACAACTTTCGTGTCAAAAATAAACCTTGATGTTTACTTTTTGCTTTTATCATGCTAAAGTTTGGATTTTTATTTATTCTTGCATTTCAATCATTTCAATTGTTCATTATTGGATGGATATTTTGAGTAGAAAACTATTGCACTGGATTGTTAAAAATGATTTTTTCTTTGGAACAACACATGGTTTACTCGGTACACAGATAAGATCTAAATTTGGAATTTTTTCATACTATGATGCTAATGTTTATTTTGCATGTTTTTTTTACATTGTTCTTCTTAGGCTTAAATATACATTTGGTCCCTATTTTTGTTGATTTTATTCAATTTGGTCCCTATTTTCGTTTTATGTTCAATTAGGTCCTCATTTTCGTCAAATTGTGGTCAATTTGGTCCTTTTCATTAACGGTGTTTAAATAGTTAACGTTTTTGAACAGTACATGCCACGTGTCAGCTCCTGATTTTTTTTATTTTTTTTAATTTTTTTTTAATTTTTAAAAAAAAAAAATTTAATTTTTTTTTAATTTTTTTTTAATTTTTTTAATTTCAAAAAAAGTGTCCACGTGTCAAGTCACAATTGTGC